>Ga0182018_10000482_pt1 | contig 52384 bp, 39 predicted proteins | sample 812P2MmetaG_FD_120490 | JGI IMG/M metagenome (GOLD analysis project Ga0182018, IMG submission 120490) | Permafrost microbial communities from Stordalen Mire, Sweden - 812P2M metaG | ecosystem: Environmental > Terrestrial > Soil > Wetlands > Permafrost | place: Sweden: Stordalen | collected... | reverse complement strand
TTTTATAAATCATCCAGTAGTCGTAGTAGAGGCGGTGGGAAAGTGCGAATCCCGCGTATTTTGCGGGATTTGCAAGTTGAAAGGGAAAGTCTGCTTTTGGACTTTTCCTTTCAACGTCTTTTCCACCGCCTTGACCTGCTTTTTCGTCAACGGCGTCAAGAGCTTTCCTTGAGCGCTGTAATGTCCGACCCGGTGCCCTGCGACGGTGAGGGTCAGCGTTTGATCCAGGTGTTGATGAATGATGACCTTGCATCCGGCCATGGTAGGGCGCCACTCGGCACGCTCGATCTGCATGACAAGGTTGTGAAAGTGTACGGTGTTGTCTCGGTCAACTGTGCGCTCGAATCGTTGCGTGAAGGTCATCTCCAGGTTCCTGTGCCGGCAGGATATAAACGCCGTACCTCGCTGTGCTGCTTGAACTGTAAATCGGCGGTTGAACTCAGCAATATAGTGATCGTTGAGAAACCCGTTGGCCGCCTCCAGTGTTCTGATCCCACGCAATCGCAACTCCTGGGGAAGTCGTCCTTGCCAGGTTGAGAAGTTGCGTTCCGAGCGTCCCCGTGCCTGCGGAGAGTAGGCCGGGATCATATGCACTCCCAGTTCCTTCATGGCCCGGCCCACCTGCGTAGGGCGCTCATAATCGACCTTGCCACCACTCTTCGGCGTCAGCCAGAAATGGGCTCCACGGTCGGAATAGAGCGAACAGAATAGCCCCTTCTGTTCGATCACCGCCCGCAGCCCGACCATCACCGTGGCGGTCGTCTCTTCCTCGGCCAGCTGCGCATAGTAGATCTCGCTGGTGGCGTCGTCCAGGATTACGATCAGGTCGTGCCGACGCTCATCCTGGAACCACTGGTGATCGCTGCCGTCGATGTGCAGCATCATCCCCGGCAGTGGACGCCGCTCACGCCGCTTGCGATGCACGCCGCGCCTGGCCTTGCGCTTCACCAGACCGGCCGTCTGCAACGCCTGCTTGACCCACGTATAGCTCAACCCGATCTGATGATCCTCGCGCAGCTTCTCGTGAAAATGCCGCACGTTCAGATCGAAGTACTTGTCCCGGTATAGGCTCAGAACCTCTTCGGCCTGCTCCTTCGGCACTCGTCTGCTACTGGGCTTCCGCAGTCGCCGGTCCAACAAGCCCTGGTAGCCTTGCTCCTCATAGCGCTTCCGCCATCGACGCATCTGCCGCTCGCTGATGCCCATCAACTCCGCTGCCTGCCACCACTTGATCTTCCCCGATGTGGCTCGTAACAACACTTCCTGCAACTTCATCGCCCGCTCCGCCGCGGTCCTCGGATAGATCGCCATGCTCTCGCGCATGGCTCTATCCTCGCCGCCCGTTAAGCGGACACTTCATTTGCTAAAGACACCGGACATATTATTAGCTAACGACAGTCGGCTACTCGGAAGTTACTCATCCGTAAACACCCCGGCACTTACAACGGGCAAGCTTATCAGGCGCCAGGTGGGCAAGTTAACCCTGACCGGATTTGATGCTCGTGCTGGCACGACGTTACGGTCAGCACTGATCACTGTACCGGTAAGGCACTTAATCGCGGGACGAAGGAGATTTGGTGGGCCCACCAGGACTTGAACCTGGAACCAACGAATTATGAGTTCGCTGCTCTAACCAATTGAGCTATAGGCCCTTACCTAATTCCGGCACCACATCACCGGAGTTTAGCGTAGAGGACCGTAGTCAACCGCAATTGAGCGCAGTTTGGGGATTATGAGTCCCCTGCTCTAACCGTTGAGCTACAGGCGCATTGTCACCAACTATTTTATCTTGTTTAACTTATGCCAAGCTAGGAGTCATCTCTCGGTGCACCTTGATCGGGGCTGTTCGCACACCTGTGGTGACTTCATTCTGCGCTTCCTTTGCCAGTCTTACATAATCACACAACGACTGCCAGCCTATATGAATGTGACAGATGGCTCACACGGGTGCAATGGACTTAACGGTAGCTAGGCGAGGAAACGAGTCTTGATCGTACTCGGAACTCGGTCGATTTTCGGTCGATTTATTGTGAGGCCAACGGAGACCGCTCAGCCCATGACGATTGAAGTCGATCCGCTGAAACTCGATAGCGTGATTTTAAATCTTGTTGTGAACGCTCGAGACGCGATGCCAGAAGGCGGTTCAATCGAAATTGTGACGGCAGCCATTGAACGCGGCAGCGCCGGCATCCAGGCGTGATCGAGCGGGCGCGTGGGAGATTGGGTGGCCCTTGCAGTGCGCGACTCAGGGGTGGGAATGACCAAAGAGACCCAAAACCACATCTTCGAGCCCTTCTTCACAACAAAAGATCCTGGCAAAGGAACCGGGCTCGGGCTAGCTGTAGCTCAGAGTATCGTGGAACAAAGTGGCGGAAGCTTAGAAGTCCAAAGTGAACCAGGACACGGATCGACGTTCACGGTGTACCTCCCTTGGATCAAGGATGGGCAGGTTGATGCGATCAAACGGAGGGGCCTCCCGGTTGCCAGAGGGGTAGCAACCGTTTTGGTTACAGTAGACAGTTCGGACGTCCGCAAGTTGGCAATTGCCGCGCTCATGTCGTATGGCTATAGTGTGATCGAAGCTGAAACCCCTGATCAGGTGCTTCCGCTGTGTAATCGCGAGCGAGGCCAAGTCGACTTGATTCTGGCCGATGTGGTGATGCCTAAGTTGAGCGGCAAAGAGATAGCCAACCTGGTGCGAGGACGCTGGCCCCATATCAAAGTGCTCTTCATGTCGGGCTACGGCGAGGGCCATCCCTTGCTTGAAGATGTATTGGATGCGGGTTCCGGTTATATTCAAAAGCCGTTCAGTCCAAGCCAGCTGGCGGCCAAGGTGCAGGAGACTTTGTCTACAAAGAGCGCATCTTGATCAGATGATTCCTTGCAGCAGCAAATGAGCCACAAACCGGACCTCGCTGAGTTCCGCTCGGTACTGATTTGGCTGCAACCTGTATTCCGACAATAGGTTTCTAGCTGGCAGTCATTCGGGCTTAGTTCCTCTTCAATCCGAGACGACTATCCTTTACCTTCACGGATAGATGGCGAGCTGCACCTTAACTCGCTGCGTCAGAGTGATGAGCAAATGTCGATTGATATGGAATGCACAGAATCTCCAACGAATATCACTATATAAAGATATCTTGGGAGACACCGATAGGCCGCAACGCGATGAACATTGCGGACCTAACGGTTCCAGGCGATTCAGAATCGTCGAAGCTAGTCAATCCGTGAGTTTAGTGTCATCCACCTATAAGGCAAAGATCACGTTGACGGTTGTCTCCACGGCCACTGGTTCGTTGTTGAGCATAAAGGGCTTGTAGCGCCAAGTGCGCACGGCATCTAGAGCAGCCTGCCTCAACATGTCCGGCCCGCTGACCACATGCAAACCTTCGATGGCTCCCGACTTTGAAATGGTGGCTTGCAACACTACCGTCCCAGAGACGCGGGCAGTCCTGGCGATCTGAGGATAGACCGGCGGCATCCTCTGAATGAGCAGACCCACTGCGACGCCGGCCGAAACATTGACGATCTTGGGCGCATCGACCTTCACTTTGGGACGACCCTGTCCATTAAACACGCTGCCCACAGTACTGTTCGCGGTCCCGCCAAGTCCGTCATCGGCGATTGGTCCGAATCCTGCTGACGGCGCATCCTTATCCTCCAACATCTTTGCAGAGGTCGGGATTCGCGACGGTACAGCCAGCTGCTGGTTCATCATGTCCGACCGGACTGCAGCCGTCTGCGCGGGAGTCGACGGCGGCGCCATCGTGGGCTGCTGTGCCCCGGGTTGCGCTACCTGCTGGGTTGTCGGCTGCGTCTGTCCGTGCGGTGCGAGCTGCGTCATCGGCGACGGCTTCTGCAACGAGTTAGTCGCCTGCGAGGAATTAGTCGCCTGTGAGTTAGTCGTAAGCGAGCTCGTCGTCGGCTGGGATACAACCGACTGCTTCACCGTAGCAGTCTTGCCCATGACCCTGGGGTAAATCTGCGCTATCAAGATGGGAAGAAGTACAACTGAGCCGACACTAAAAGCTATCAACAACACTTTATTCTTAAGCTTGTCCGCAATCTTACTCGCTGGTTTGGTTTCGATCCTGCGTTGCCCGCCGCCGCTCTTCGTGCTGTTCGACCGAAGCGGTTGGAAAACGGAATCCGCATCCCCATAAGCGGTTGCCGGATTCAGCGAGGGTCTGTAACGCATCCTGTCGACGGCAGGCGAAGGTGACGTGACGGATCGCGGCTTCACGGGTTGCGAAGGCGGCTCTGGTGCAGCACCGGAGTCACGGACAGCTTCGAACCCGTTGGACGTTTCAGGTGGCGTCGACGGGAACTCTTCCCCGTTATCCCATTCGCTGAAGTCCGCGGGAAGTGTTTCTGGTGCTGTCTGAACTATTTCTGCTGGAGATGCCATTGGCCATCCTCTCGTTTCTCATACGTAGCGCCCTTGTATGTGCGCGTCTCAAGTTCGCCCTTCTGGTTGGAGTTAATGTTGCTCTGGGAAGCCTCCCACTTTTCGTCCGAGAAATCTGAGTTGCCTGAGTTGTCCGTTACCGCGTATGACGCCTGAGTGGCCGCTGCGAGCAGCGAGTCGATGTCCGGCAACTCCTCAACCACAAGCTCCACCGTGGCTTGTGCCGGTGCGTACTTCGAGCTGTCTGTTGGAGTGAAGGCGACGGTGAGGCAATGCTTCCCTGGGGTAAGCACATCACCTGCTGCAGGAAAATATGCGAGTGTTCCAGGAACCGGTGCCTTCGCGTTGTGCTGCGCGGAGCCCAGCGGTGTCCCGTAGAGAATGGCCGACGGAGTCTGCCACGTGATCGTTGACGGCGCTTTCTTGGTCACATTCAGCGACACCGTGGCCTGCGCCGACGTGTAGTTCAATTCGTCAAGCGGCGTAAATGTCACCGTGAGCGTGTGCGTCCCCGTCGCAAGAACTTCACCTGCAGCAGGACTATAGACCAAGGTGCCAGGAGCCGACGCGCTTGCATTCAGCTGAGAAGTGTCGAGCGCAGTAGCCTCTGGGATCGAAGCGGGCGTCGGCCAGGCGATCGTCGCCTTCGCCTTTGCCACGGTCAGTGACACGGCGGCATACGCTTTGGTGTAGTTAGCTTCATCTGACGGCGTAAAGGTTGCGGTCGGCGTGTGCGTCCCGGCCGTGAGCATGGCTCCTTCGGCTGGTGTGAAAGAGAATGATCCCGGTACCGACGCCGTCGCATCCAACTGCGCGGCGCTTAGCGGCGATCCGTAGGTGATTGGTGTAGGCGTCGACCATGAAATGGCGGGCGTCGCGGCCACCACAGTCAGCGACACTTCAGCATGTGCCGTTGAGTAGCCTGTGGTATCTGTCGGTGTGAAGGTTACGGAGATGGTATGCCGCCCTGCCATCAACACTTCGTCAGATCCCGGCGTATAAACGAATGATCCGGGAACCGATGCTGCAGCATTGAGCTGGCTGTTGCCGAGCGGTGTTCCGCAGGTAATCTGGGCAGGCACTTGCCATGAAATGGTTGGCTTGGCTGTAGCAACCGTTACCGAAACTTCGGCTTCAGCTGTGGTGTAACTCGCACCGTCCGTCGGAGTAAATGTTACTGTAAGCGTGTGCTTTCCAGAGGCCGGGACATCGCCCACGGCGGGCGTGTAAACAAATGTTCCCGGAACCGATGCCTCCGCGTTGAGCTGCGCACTGCTAAGCGCACTGCCGCTCGTCATCCCCCTCGGTGCCGCCCATTTGATGGCCGGCGTTGCCTTGGTTACCGTGATGGGCACGGCAGCCTGTGCCGGGGTGTCACCTGCAGCGTCATCTGGAGTGAACGTCACCCACAGCGTGTGTGTGCCCACCGGGAGAACATAACCGGCGCTGGGTGTGTATACAAATGTTCCGGAGACCGATGCTTCGGCATCCAGCTGAGCAGAGCTGAGAGCCGTGCCGCAGGGAATCGGAGCCGGCGGGGACCATGCAATGGTCGGAGCTGCTTTGGGAAGAGCCGGCGCCGCTTCTGCGGGCGCTACTTTTTCTGTGATGTTTCTGGTTAAGTTTCTGAGGCTGAATCCTGACTTCTTTTCAGGAGCCGCGGGCAAGCCACAAGCAGCGCGAGCCATCTGCTGGATCTGCCGGGCAATCGGCGAATCTGAAGCCGAGAGCGGCGTGGTGGAATTCTGCATCTGGCGCGCAGCCGAATAATCGTCTGGAATCTTCCACTGGGCGGACCGGGTCAGAGCCTTGGTGATGTGCTCTTCGGTGACGCCAAGGGATCGCGGCTCATATCGGTTAATTACGACTTCCAGCTTTTGACGACCGTCGCTGAAGAACTGAGTAATCAGGCGATTCGAGTTACGCAGCTCAGAAACACCGGCCTGGGTGACCAGGTAGATCGAGGCCGCCTCCCTGAACAGGGCGGTTCCCATCAGATCAAGCCTCGATCCCACATCGACAACCACGTTTTCGAATTCCTGGCGGGCGATGGTCATCAGCTTGTCGATGGCCTCGTTGGAAGCTTGTACCTTGGGTACCTTACTCGGCGCTGCGAGAACGAATAAGCCTGAGCGATGTTTCACCAAAAGCTTGGAGAAGAAGCTCGTATCCAGCCTGCCGGTATCCAAAAGTGCGTTGTCCGTCGAGTACTCCGCAACGATACCCAGGTTCAGTGCGGCGTCGCCCATCGGAAGTCCAAGATCGACCAGCAAAGTGCTCTGGCTGGATTCTTGTGCTAAAGCGACCGCGAAATTGCAGGCAATAGTCGTAACGCCTGAGCCGCCCTTTGCGCCCAGGAATACGAGCATCCTGCCGTGCGCCTTTTTCCCCGGCCGAGGGTTCGAGTCGAGTGTTGACGCGGCTCGCACCAGAGCTTCGGCCATCGTGTCTTGCTCGAGGGGCAACGTCAGAAACTCGCGCGCTCCGGCACGCATGCAGCGGACAACCAGGTCCCGATCGGCCCTTTCCGAATAGACCATCACCGTCGCTGTGTCTTTGGCGCAGATGCTCTCCACGAGTTCGAGGGCGTACTCCGGGTTACTGTCAAGGTCGATGATGATGATGTCGTGGTACTGCTCCAACAACCGCGGGACATCGTCGAGCGCAGGAGGATAGGATGAGAACTCTTCCACCTCACTCCCACTGCAACCTGCAAGCGCACTCGCTACGGCGCTGCGCCGCTCCATGTCCGGCCCGATTAACGCAATCGACATGTGGTCTGCGCCAAGGGTGTCGGCGTACTGTGAATCGAAATATTCAGAAGAGAAAGAATTCACAGACGCGCCACTTCCTTTTAATTCAGAATCTGCTTGGTGGTTACCTTGAAGTTCGTATATCGAATGCGAGTTGGACATCAAGTGGGCTCCGATCCTTAACGGGAAAATTGAGAAACCAATGCTTCAGAATTCCAGGCTGCAATGTTCAGAATCGTGCGATCCAGTGGATTTGCATACACCACCCACTTCGTTTCACACCGGTTACGAAAATCCGTCGTGCTTGCCATACCGAAAGCGACAAAAGATCACCACAAAGCAGACGAGTGGCTACCTCAGGCTCCTTTCCCCTGGTTCGGGGACGTTCATTCCTTGAAGCAACTGCCAAACCTCTCATTTATAAAAGCTTGTGTAAACTAGCCTCCGATGAAAGGGTAAGGCTCTGACCTTTACGAATCGCAGAAATGGAGGGTCTGTGTCCATAACACATTCGTGCTACCGTTATCGGCAGAAGCAGAAATAATGTGAATTCTGTCGCTTAGCGGTGCACCACCCGTGCGGATTTCAAGCCTGATTTAGACTGCCTTCATGCCCTCATTCCAGGTCGTTTTTAGTGTCAAAATTCGCCTGGCATTCGCCTGTGTCTGCATCGCTCTTTGGGGTTCGACAACCTCGGCGACCTCCCAGCAGGCAACGCCATCGTTGAAGGCTGATTCTGTGCTGATTCTGAAGAAGGATCATGTGCTGGAACTGATTCGCGACGGCAAGGTCATCCGCACCTACAAAGTGGCGCTGGGCCGCGGGGGCACAGAACTCAAGGAGCGCGAAGGCGACGGACGCACACCCGAGGGGCACTATGTGATCGATGCGCGGAACGCGATCAGCGAGTATCACAGGTCTCTGCACATCTCATATCCGAATGCTGAAGACCGCCAGCGCGCGGCCCTGTTGGGCGTCGCCCCGGGCGGTGCAATCATGATTCACGGACTGCCTAACGGGAAGGCATGGATTGGCTCAGCCCACCGGCTCTACGATTGGACGCTGGGCTGCATCGCAGTCACCGATCCTGAGATTGAAGAGATCTGGAATATGGTCCCATTGGGCACGCCCGTCGAAATCAGGCATTAAGAATGCCTTAGCCTAGCTGATCCAATCGCCCCGCCGCCCTTCTGCGAGAATGGATCTGTATGCTTTCGTTGCAAAATGCCGGTAAGCGGTTCGGGCCCCGCGTCCTGTTCCTTGAGGCCAGCTGGCTCATCCGGGCGCGCGAGAAAACCGCTCTTGTCGGCGCCAATGGAACCGGCAAGTCCACTCTAATGAAGGTGTTGACGGGGCTTGAGACGCTCGACTACGGAAGCCTGCAACAGACCCGCGGCATGAGCATTGGCTACCTTCCCCAGGAAGGCCTTCGCCTCGCCGGCCGAAGCGTCTTTGAAGAATGCCTCACGGTCTTTGATGAACTGCGTGACATGGAAAAAGAGATCGAGCGCCTCGCCGGACAACTGGCTGTCCTGGAACACAGTGGTTCTGAATATGAGTCCGCAGCAGAGCGCTTCTCAATGCTGCAGGAGCGGTTTCATGCGCTCGATGGATACGCGCTCGATGCACAAGTGGGCGGAGTGCTCACCGGCCTCGGATTCGGCAAGCAGGATTGGGCGCGCCAGACCGATGAATTCAGCGGAGGCTGGCAGATGCGCATCGCTCTCGCCAAGCTGCTGCTGGCCAAACCCAACCTGCTGCTACTCGACGAGCCTACCAATCACCTGGATCTTGAAACACGCAACTGGCTTGAAGACTATCTCCGGACTTATCCCTTCGGATACATCCTCATCTCCCATGATCGCTACTTTCTGGACGTAACCATCGACCGCACCGTGGAGATATGGAACAAGCGGCTCAATATTTATCAAGGCAACTACACCAAATACCTCTCTCAGAAGGACGAGCGGCGGATTCAGTTAGAGTCGGCATACCGCAACCAGCGCATTCAGATCGAGCATCTTGAAGCGTTCATCAACCGCTTTCGTGCCCAGGCCACCAAAGCCAAACAAGTGCAATCCCGCATCAAGGAACTGGAAAAGATAGAGCGCATCGAGATTCCGGAAGAAGAGCCGATCATTCATTTCAAGTTTCCCCAGCCGCCTCCATCTGGACGTACAGTGGTAACGGCTGAGGGACTCGCAAAGAGTTACGGCGCCAAAGAAGTGCTGAAGAACGTCGACTTCACCATCGAGCGCGGTGACCGAGTGGCCCTGGTGGGCGTCAATGGCGCGGGCAAGTCCACGCTGATCCGGCTTCTGACTGGCGATGAAACACCCTCGGCAGGGTCGGTACGCCAAGGTCACAATGTGGTCAGCGAATACTTCGCACAAGACCAGTACAAAGTGCTCAGCGGCGATTCGCGCATGTTGGACGACATCAGTCGCGCGGCACTCAAGGTCCCCGAACAGGCACTGCGGTCGCTCCTCGGCTGTTTTCTCTTCACCGGAGACGACGTCTTCAAGCCTCTTGGCGTTCTCTCCGGCGGCGAGCGCAACCGCTACGCGCTGGCCCGAATTCTGGTCTCGCCCTCAAATTTCCTCCTTCTGGATGAGCCCACCAACCACCTGGATATGCGCGCCAAAGACGTGCTTCTTGAGGCATTGGCGGCCTTCTCCGGCACGGTGGTTTTCGTTTCGCACGATCGCTACTTCATTGACCGGCTGGCCACCCGAGTGCTGGAGGTAGAGAGCGGTACTGTCACCAGCCATAAAGGCAACTACGAAGACTATCTGCGCCGCAAAGAAGGGATTGCATCCAGCAGCCCTTTCGAGGGTGCATCGCCAACAGAAATAGAGCAGCAGACGAACAGGAACGCCCCGAGCGCGTTCGACGGGGTTGCCGCGGAGGACCTTTCTGCCAAAGATCGTCCCCGCCGCCTCAATCCCATCAAGCAGAAACAGATGGAAGAGCGCTGTGCGTTCTTGGAAGAAGAAACCCCGCGCATCGAGGCCGCCATCGCGCATACTGAGGAGCAGTTAGGCGTCTATGTTTCTGCCGCGGAGACTCAGCGACTTACCCTGCTGGCCGAAGACCTGCGCAACCAGTTGGCCGCTCTCACCGCCGAATGGGAAGACCTGATGATACAGATGGACGGCCAAGCAGCCATCTCCTGAGACGATCCTTATCGGCTCTCGTGCATAATCAAAATACGATGGCTCTTCTATGGAATCCTGAGAGTTGGACACAGCGCCTGGCGGAGCTCGAGGCGCAGTCAGGCGATCTGAAAGAAGCTCCTCTGCGTCGCGATGTGCGGTCCCTGGGGATGTTGCTTGGAGAAGTTCTGCGCGAGCAGGCTGGCGAAGACTTGTTTGCCCACGTCGAAGCATTGCGCCAGGGCACGATTCGCCGTCGAGATGCGGAGGCTCGCGGTAGCGAAGGAGAAGCAGCGCTTCAGGCCGCAAGTGCGCTGGAGTTGGTGCATTCGCTCCCTGTCGAGCGCGCCATCCTGCTTACACGCGCTTTTGCTTTCTACTTCGAGCTCATCAATCTGGCTGAAACAAACCATCGGAAACGCCGCCGAATTGCCCTTCAACTCAGTGGCGGAGCCGGTCGCCAACGCGGCTCGCTGGCTGGAACGCTTTCCGAGATGCGCCGCGTAGGCATCACCGCGGAAGAGGCTCTCGACTGGCTTAAGCGCGTCCTGATCATTCCTGTTTTTACCGCGCACCCGACTGAGGTAGCACGGCGCTCCGTCATGTTCAAGCGCCGTCGCATCGGCGATTTTCTAGCCACGCTCGATCGCATCCCTGCGCCTGCGCAAGACCTGGCCCGCCTGGAACAAATGATCCTCGCCGAGATCACCAGCCTGTGGCAAACCGATGAAGTCCGCTCGCGACGCCCGACGGTCTACGACGAGATCAAGATGGGCCTCGACTACTACGACGTCTCCATCTTTGAAACGCTGCCCAGTCTTTACCGCGAGATTTCCGAGGCGCTGCGCGCCTCTTACGGCCTGGAAATTGAAGCGCTCGCATTGCCTCAGGTTCTCTGTTTTGGTTCGTGGATCGGTGGGGACCGCGATGGCAATCCCTATGTGACGCCGCAGGTAACCCGCGACGCGATTCAACTGGCTCGGGGCCATCTGCTCCTCTACTACCAGCGGCAATTGCAGGAGATCATTGACCTGCTCACTTCCAGCGCTCAGCAGATTGCCGTGAGCGACGCGCTGCTCGCTCGCCTTGAAGCATACGTGGCGCAGGTGAATACTCCCGAGGCACAAGTCTTCGGCGAGCAGTACGAGTTCGAATACTATCGCCGTTTCGTCATCTGCCTGAAGGCGCGAGTGCAGCGGACCATGGAACATCCCGGGCCCACAGGCGCCTCACTGCCGGTCACGTCGTACACGCTTGCTCAGGGACAAGAAAAGCTGGCCCAGGTACTGAAAGCCTATTCCTCCGTCGAAGAGTTTCTTGACGACCTGGAGACGCTGCGAGCCTCATTGACGGCCAATCGTGGATTGCGTATCGCGCGCACGCTCATCGACCCACTCATCCTGCAGGTCCGAACCTTTGGACTTCATCTGCACGCACTCGATATTCGCCAGCACGCACGCGTGCATGCGGTTGCGTTGCAGGAAGCCATCGCAGATACCATGGCGCAATCGCTGCCAAGCGGCCTTTCCGCTGAAACCGCAAGCGTACTTGAAACCTTCCGAGCTGTGGCCGAGATAAAGACCGGTTGCTCGCCTGAAGCAATTCGCCAGTATGTCATCAGCGGAGCAGCAACAGTTGAAGATGTGCTCGCCGTAGTCCGCCTCGCCCGCCTCGGCGGTGTGCGTGTCGAGGGCTCTGGTGTTGGGCCCGGCAAAGACCCCGGCCTTATGCCCGTGCCGCTTTTTGAGTCTATCGAAGACCTGCGCCAGGCACCTGCCGTTTGCCGCGACTTATGGAGCCGCCCAGACTATCGCAAGCTCATGGCCACCTGGGACAATTGGCAGGAGGTCATGCTCGGCTATTCAGACTCGAATAAAGATGGCGGCATGCTCACCAGCACATGGGAGATCTTCCGGGCCCATCGCGATCTGCACACGGTCGCGCGTGAGGCCGGTGTGAAGCTGCGCCTCTTCCATGGCCGCGGCGGCACGGTGGGCCGCGGTGGAGGGCCCACGCATCGCGCAATCTTTGCTCAGCCCATGGATTCGTTTGATGGCCAGTTGCGCATTACCGAGCAGGGTGAGGTGCTCAACTTCAAATATGCAGACGAAGTCCTCGCTGAGCGCAACCTGGAACTCATGATCGCGGCTTCTCTCGATGCCCTGGCGCGCCCCAACGCCCGCGACCCCCGGGGCCATTTCACCGGCATTCTGAAGCCGGAATGGGAGACCGCACTCGACGAGCTTTCTGAGATCTCGTACGGCTTTTATCGAAAGCACATCCTTGACGATCCTGAGGTCCTGATCTACTTTGAGCAGTCCACACCGATGGCCGAGTTGGAAAACGCCAAGATCGGCTCACGGCCTTCGCGGAGGAAAGCCTCTCCCTCGCTCGCAGACATGCGCGCCATTCCCTGGGTTTTCGGCTGGACACAATCGCGCCTGCTGGTTCCGGCGTGGTTCGGCGTTGGATTCGCACTCGAAGAGTATCTCTCGCGGCCTGGTGCTACAGATTCCCTTGCTCTATTTCAAACCATGGCTCGCGAGTTCCCGCTCTTCATTGATCTCGTCCGCAACGTGGAAATGGCGCTGGGCAAAGTAGACTTGGCCACAGCGCGCCTCTATTCCTCGCTGGTCGAGGATCCGACGCTCCGCGAACGGATTTACGACCTCTTCGATGCCGAGTTCCATCGCACCGTGCGCGCCATTCTGGCCATCACCCGCCAGACAGAACTGCTTCAGACTAATCAGGTGTTAGCCCACTCCATCAAACTGCGCAATCCCTATGTTGATCCCATGCACCTAATCCAGGTAGACATGCTCCGCCGCAAGCGCGCCGGCGAAGACACCCCTGAGGTAAACCGCGCCATCGCCGCCACCATCAGCGGCATCTCCGCCGGCCTGAGAAATACGGGCTAATCCACAAGGTTGCTCCATCGGTGATCAGTGGCCGTGACCTCCAAGACCAATGCGTGGAGGCTTTGCTTCCCTTGGCCGATTGGAAGCGCTCGTTCAGTTTTCCCGAGCGCCGCCCTTGCCATATCCCATGCTTCGGGTCTACCCTGTTGTCATGCGTCGATGTCGCTAACACCGTCCTGGTGACAGCTCCGATGCAAACGTGCGCCCCAGTTTCTGCGCGCTTTCACCGCTCTTACAGCTCCACCACCACCACAAACCATTTGAATTTGAAGATCTGGGCCAAAGGCCCCGAAAGAGGAGAACATCATGGCGCGCATTGCCGCGGATGTAACTGAACTCATTGGCCGCACCCCGCTGGTTCGGCTGAACCGGATAGCTGCTGGACTCCCCGCTACCGTCGTTGCCAAATTGGAAAGCCAGAATCCGGTTTCCAGCGTAAAAGACCGTATCGGCTTCGCAATGATCGACGCCGCTGAAAAAGCCGGCAAGATCAGACCCGGCGAGACAGTTCTCATTGAGCCCACAAGTGGAAATACAGGAATTGCGCTGGCATTCATCGCCGCGGTCAAAGGCTACCGGCTCATCCTTACTCTGCCTGAGACTATGAGCCTTGAGCGCCGCGTGTTGCTCCTGGCCTTTGGTGCCGAGATCGTTCTTACGCCCGGGCCCAACGGCATGAAAGGCGCTATCGCGAAGGCCGATGAGATCCTCGCCAATACCCCCAACGGCTATATCCTGCAGCAATTCAACAATCCCGCTAACCCCGCAATTCACTACGCCACCACGGGCCCGGAGATCTGGAACGATACCGACGGGAAGGTGGACATTCTGATCTCCGGCGTAGGCACCGGCGGCACCATCACCGGCGCGGCCAAGTACATCAAGGAACGCAAGCCGGAGTTCAAGGCCATCGCCGTGGAACCCACTGACAGCCCTGTGCTTTCTGGCGGCAAGCCCGGACCGCACAAGATTCAAGGTATCGGTGCGGGGTTTGTCCCCAGCGTGCTCGACACCGGCCTCGTCGACGAGGTTATCCAGGTGACTAACGATGAATCCGTTGCTGCTGCTCGCCGCCTGCCGCTGGAGGAGGGATTGTTTGTCGGCATCTCTTCAGGCGCTGCGGTTGCGGCCGCGCTCAAAGTCGCGGCCCGGCCAGAGAACGAGGGCAAGCTGATCGTGGTGGTTCTGCCCGACTTCGGTGAGCGCTATCTTTCCAGCGTGCTCTTCGAATCTCTGCGGCAGCAAGCGTTGGCTCTGCCCACCGCTTCACTTCCCGCTTAGCCAAGATGATGACCGGCGGAACGAAGTCCGTTCTGCCGGTCATCATTGTTTTCGCTCTGCTACCGTTATTGCAACGCCCTCTCTGAAATGGCTCTGTTTGCTCGAATTCGCGAAGACATGAACTCCGTAATGGAGCGCGACCCCGCCGCACGCTCGCGGTTGGAAGTCCTGCTTTGCTATCCCGGATTATGGGCGGTATGGATTCACCGCATCTCGCACTTTCTCTGGCGCGCCAAGATGCGTCTCCTGGCTCGGCTGCTTTCTCAGTTTGCTCGTCTTTTTACTGGCGTGGATATTCACCCCGGTGCGCTCCTGGGCCGTCGCCTGTTCATCGACCATGCCATGGGCGTGGTGATTGGCGAAACCGCCATTGTTGGCAGCGATGTGACCCTCTACCAAGGAGTCACCCTTGGCGGCACCGGCAAAGGTCACGGCAAGCGCCACCCCACCGTTTGCGACGGTGTCTTCATCGGGAATAACGCCAACGTCCTCGGCAACATCACCGTCGGTGAGAACTCTCGCGTGGGCGCTGGCTCAGTGGTGCTCTCTGACGTGCCTCCCAACTCGACCGTCGTTGGCGTTCCCGCCCACATCATTTACCGCAACGGCCAGCGTGTGCTGATTACGGATCCGCACGATGTCAAGGACCCGCTTTCTGATGCGCTGATTGCGCTCTCTTTCCGGGTAGAAGAGCTCGAAAAGCGCCTTGGCGGCGAGGCGCAGCCTGCAGAGCCTTTCGCCGCGGAAGAGGCAGAGCGCAACGCCTACCGCCAGGAGCTCGAATACCTTCGCCAATACGTGTCAATGGGCGAAGGTATCTGACGGCATTCGTCTCCGGTGCTACAGTGGTTCCGTTCTCACTTTCTCAACGGGGAACTTGCTCCTTGCCGGATTTTCGTCCGCTGACTGCGGTGTATCTCGCCACCTTGCTCGGTTTGCCTCTCGCCGCTTATGCGGCCCCTCGCGTTCAGTCCCCACCCGTGCCAGCGGAGATGCGCGCAACGGCATTCACTGTCACCGTGAACGGACAAACCGTCGGTGTGGCCCACGCAGCGTCGATGTATGAATATGTCACCTTTGACGTAACCGGCCCTGTCGACGTATCGATCACTGCAGCTGAGAAGGGTTTTTGGGATGGCGGTGTGGACATTCAGCCGTGGCGCCTCGGTTTGCGCCCAACCCGCCAGGGCCAGACCATTCGATTCAAGCTCGCAGGTCCGGCAAAACTCTCCATCTCCCGGCCCGGCGACTTCCTGAACTACGGACGGATGCTCTTTTTATTCGCAGGCTCTCCACCGCCGCCTGCGCCCCGCGGTCCGAACGTCCAGGCCTTTCAGCCCGGGATCTATCACCAAAGCCTGAATCCAAAAAGCGGCGAGACTCTTTATCTTGCGCCCGGATCTTACTTCTTCGGCAGCCTGAATCTCTGGAAAGTCCACGACGTGCGCGTCCTTGGCCGAGGCACCATTGTTTATGAAGGCTCGCAGGATCCAAACAGCGACGAGGGCTGGATGCAGAAACCCGATTGGCATTGCATCGGCGCGCTTGAAGCTCACAACATTCAGATCGACGGACTCACCTGCATCGTTCGAGCCCGAACCTGGTCAATCCAAATGAAGGACTCCACGGGGTTCACATTCGATGATCTGCGCGTCATCGGCGGCAACCCGGGAAATGCCAATCAGGACGGAATGGATTGGCTCGGCGGCGGCGATACGTTTGTTCGTAACGCATTCTTGCGTACCTCGGACGACGTGTTCGCCATGCAGGGCAACTGGGACGGCTATACCGACGAAGAAATCATCCGTCCCGGCCACGACGTTCAGAACATCCTGATCGAGCACAGCGAGCTCTCCACCAGCATCTCGAACGTTGTTCGCGCGGGCTGGCCGCGAAAGACCTTCAACTCGCGCAACTTTACATTGCGTGACTCGGACATACTTCACGGCGGCATTGGGGCCTGCGGCCAAACCTTCGCTCTGCTCGGCTTTTGGGGAGCAAGCGGCGCAAAGGGAGACCACTCCAATTACACGTTTGAGAATCTCCTCCTTGACAACTGGTACTCCCTCGTCCAAATGGAGCAGGAACAGCCTGCATTGCACGGTTTCACATTCCATAACATCTGGGCACTCGACCAGCCGCAGCTTGCAGTTTCAAGCCTGACTGGGCAAGTGACGGACGTGAGTTTTGACAATGTGAAGTACGGCCAAACCCGCGCTGCCGTCGACGCCGACCTGCCGCTTGTGGTTTCCGATGGCGCGCAGGCGGCGCACTTTACTCCAAGCCACAACCCTGTTGCCGCCTTTACATTCAATCCCCCGGTCTTCGCGCCGGGAGAAACCGTCACCTTCACCGCAGTCACTTCTCCAAGGGCCCACTTCAACTGGCTGTTTGGCGATGGAACTGAAGCCAATGGCCGCCGGGTACGACATCGCTTCCCCGATGCAGAGGGCACCCAACTCGACGGGAAGAATGGAGCTGGCCGCTTTAGGGTTCTGCTTCATGTCGAGGATCAGCAGGGGGATCACGGCTCGCCTCGACAAGACTGGGCCGGTCAAGGTGTTGTCGCTGTAGCCAGTTGGCAGGACGCATTGAATGCGGCGAGCCCAACGTTGCCCGGCCTCACCTGGCAAATCTATCCCGGAGATTGGACCCAACTCCCCAACCTTGAGACCGAACGCGCAGTCTTCAATGGCGAGTCGCAGAATCTTCACGCGGACTCGCGTGGTTTCACACGCTACGCTGCTGTATGGGATGGCCTGATCGACATCCCAGCAGACGGAGGCTATACGTTCCACCTGATGGACCGCGATGGAGCACGCCTTGTTATCGACGGGTTTGAGGTTGCAAAAACAGGCCCTCCCTTTGCCCAGGTTTGCGGCTCACCCGGAGATGCAATGCGCTACGACCGCGGTTCCCTTGGCCTCCGTGCGGGCAAACACACTTTTCATCTGGAAGGTCTTCATTCTGTCAGCGAGGGTTCACCTCGCCTCCTCTGGGAAGGCCCCGCGTTACTCCTCACCGACGTGCCGCCAGCCGCATACAGCCATTTGCGACAAGATGCTTTGACCAAGTAGCCCAAACAACCAGTTTCTTCTCTGGCCCGATGACCAAGCCGAATGCTACTCTTGCAATCACCCAGATTCCGCAAAGCACTTGCAAGGAGCTTCGATCGTGCTTATCGCCCCGAGAAAGACTTCTCTCTCGTTTGCAGCGGCTGTTGCCTCTGTAATTGCCATATCGCTTGCCGCCGGTTGCCAGGCGACCAAACCAGCCCCCACTGCCTCAACATCTTCGTCTTCGATCCAACTCCAGCCCTACACTGCATCGGACCAAAGCGCCTCCGCTGGCGTTCCCGCCGGCTGGAAGGTCACAAAGGGTGCGCAAACCGTCATCCAGATGACCGGTCCCGAGGGTGAAACCCTTTCTTTAGGCAACACTTTTGTTGCCCAGAACGCGGCCTTCAAAGCTGGTCAGCGTGGCGCCAGCGGCATTGACCTATCTATGCCAAATACCGCCGCGCTGGCCCAGAAACTCGCGATGATCTTTCAACAGGACGCGGCCATTGCCGGCCAGGCCGCTCCGCAGCTTTCAATGACTTCTTCCACTCCTATCCAGCTCCCCGCGGCTCTCGGTCAGTGTGGTCGGTTTGTTGGCGATATCTCGGGTCAGCAAGGTGCAATGAAGCTCATGGCCATCTTCTGTTCGCTGCCGCTCGACTCCCGCGGTGCGTACAAGAACATCATGCTGTATGCGCAGGCTCCGCCGTCCGTAGCCGCCGAGTCCGCACCAATCGCCCAAGCAGTATTCCAGAGCTACCGCATCCCCGCTGCCTGGCTCCAGAAGAAGCTCTCCCCAGAAAACCCGCCGCCTGTCTCTAAAGCGGATGTCGCTTCAGCTGCAGCCACAATGAAGTCCACGATGGCAGGCGAGGCAGCCGCCGATAACAGTTCCAATTGCTTTGATCTGGCCGTCCTGCGCGAGACCCCCAACGCTCAACTCCCCAAGAGTTGCGGCGGTCTTGCACCCTGAGCCATCTTCGCGGCTCAGACGCGTCACTTTGCAGCCTGCGAAGTGACGCGTCTCAGGAATGCGCAGGGCGCCATGGCTTGGTTTTGTGCCTTGTCGCTGAGTTTTCTCTACACTCTATTTCGGCAATTGGCTAGCGTCCCAGCCGCCGCCGAGTGAGCGCACCAGCCCTACACTGGCAACAAACTGCCGGGTCTCGAGATCGATGGCCGTGCGCTGATTCTGGAGCAGCGTTGCCTCTGCCGTCAGCACTTCAAGGTAGCTGGTGACGCCGCCTTTATAGCGCTGGCCTGAGAGATCGAAAGAGTGCTGCGCCGAGTCAACCGCCTTCTGCTCCATCCCCGACTCTTGTTCAAGGATCCGAAGGCCGGACAGTTGGTCCTCGACGTCGTTAAAGGCGAGGAAGACTGTATTTCTGTAGCCGGCGACCTGGGCCTCGTAGGTGTGGCGAGCCTGATCGGTGAGAGCGTGGCGCTGACCTGCATCGAAGATCAGCTGCGCAGCCTGCGCACCCAGGGTCCACAGCGCGCTCGGTCCCTGGATCCACGTACCGACATGAACGCTTTCAAAGCCGCCCTCCGCTCCCAGGCTGATGGTGGGATAAAATGCGGATACGGCAATCCCAATCTGCGCGTTGGCCGCTGCGGCGCGGCGCTCAGCGGCGGCAACGTCCGGGCGACGCTCCAGCAGTTGCGAAGGCACACCAACGGGAACCTTTGGCAGCGTCAAGCCCTGGCGGTCAACAAGCGGCGATGGTGCAATGCTGAAATCTGAAAGGCTCAGGTTGGCGATTGTCCCAACTGCGTGTTCATACTGGGCACGTGCCACACCCACATCGATCAGTTGCGCCCGAACAGTTTCGAGTTGGGTCCTTGCCTCGGCAACGTCCACTTCTGTTGCGACACCGCCCTCGAGTCGGTGCTGGGCTAGATCGAGTTGCCTTTCCAGATCGGCCACAGTCGCTGTCAGCAACCTGCTCTCAGAGTCCAGACCGCGCAGTTGAAAATAGTCGACAGCCATTTCGGCGTGAAGACTCAGGTCCACGTTAGCCATGTCCGCGGCGCTTGCCTGGGCATTCTCGTGTGCGGCTTCGACCGCCCGTCGAATGCGGCCCCAGAAATCCGGCTCCCAACTAGCCTGGGCGTCGATCACCAGATCGTTATAGCCGACGGGTTTCGTGGACGAGTAATCAGGTCCGTTTTTCGAGATACGGTCGCGGTTTACAGAGGGTCCAGCTGAAAGTGTGGGAAAGAGAGCAGACCGTGCAGCGGTCACTTGGTCGCGCGCAGCCAGATAGGTCTCAAGTGCCTGACGCAGCCCCTGGTTATTTGTAGCGATCCGCTCTTCAAGTTGATTGAGCTGCGGGTCCTGGTAAATCTCCCACCATTTCCCGCGGATCATCCCGTCGGAAGGCGAGGCAGGCCGCCAGCCACCGCCGGCCGCCGGGTTGGGTGGCGGGACAAGAACAGTTGTAGCCCCGACCTCCTTGTAAGTTGAGGGTGCATCAAAGCCTGGGCGATTGTAGTTGGGCCCGACCGGCTTACAACCAGTCAGCAGCCCAAAGGCGATCAGCGCGGCTGTTCCGCCGCTGCGAACGCGGAAGGCACCGAGACTAATTGGATGCAGGATTGGCTGCCGCATCGCTACTTGCCCCCCGGAGCTGTGGCTTTGTCACGACTATCCACATAGACCTTTTCACCGTCAATGAGTGAGTCGGGCGGATCCTGGATCACGCGATCAGTGGCGTTAAGTCCGGTGATGATCTGCACACTTGCGCCATCGTCCTCGCCAATAACGACAGGGACAAGATGCGCAACATTGCCGTTCACCACCGTTGCCACCCGCATTCCTTCCCTGCGAAAGATGAGCGCGGACGCCGTCACAATAAAGGTTGGTCCCATAGACGGCGTCTTGAAGTGGACTTGCGCCAGCGATCCCGGCAACAGTTCCCCTGCTCTGTTGTCCACGTCGATCTCCACCAGCAGCGTGCGGCTGACCGGGTCGATTGCATCGGCCGTTCGCGTCATCGTTCCCTGATACGTTTTCCCGGGATGTTCTGAAAAGGTGAGGTCGATTTTCGATCCACGCTTCACACTTTGCGAATAAATCTGCGGCAGGTTTACATAGACGCGGAGGGTCTGTATTGCCTGTAGATGGAAGAGTTCTTTGCCCGCGCCCTGGTCGATTAGCTGTCCCGTGTCGATGTTGCGCGCAGTAACTACTCCGTCAAACGGTGCGTAAACTTTTTCAAAAGACTGTAGCTCGCGGAGACGCTGCACATTGGCTTGTGCGGACTTGACCCCAGCCGCGGTTGCAGTTGCCTGGTTCACAAATGTGTCCGTGTCCTGCTGTGATACCGCTTCTGTCTTCACCAGCCCGGTGTAGCGATCAGCTTGAATACGTGCATTGTTGGCATTTGCCTCGGATGTATTCAGATCGGCTTCGGCCTGCGCCAACTGCTGATCCACCTCGGGAGTCGCGATTTCGGCAAGCAGAGCGCCCTTCTTCACCCTGGAGCCTATGTCGTAGTTCCACCGCGTCAAATACCCCGATGTCCGCGCGTAGATAGGCGAGTCCGTCAGGGCACTCACGTTGCCGGGCAGCACAAAACTGTCCACTGGAGCCCCTTCTATGGGCGGCGCGGCAATCACCGCGGGCGGGGCCATCTCGCTGGTGTGCTGGGCCAGCACGGCGTCGGCGGACCGGCGGCTCAGAATGCCGATGGATGCCAGCACGATGGCCACCACGAGCACAAAGGCTATTCCCAAGAGTGCCAGCTTGGGAGAGATTGGTTTCCGATCTGGTGCCGTGTTGCCATCGTTTGCTGCCGAATGGCCGTGATGCTGGTTGGGTTTGGATTCGTTGGTCATAAGAACGCTACTCCGAAAGCTCGTCAAATTCATCGATCGTTCCGGCCCGTGAAGCGCCATGTGCCGTCCTGCGTCGGCCTTCCAGCCACCCATGGACAACAGAAAAGAAAGCAGGCACGAAGAAAAGCGTTGCTATGGTCGCCAGCAACAGTCCGCCGATTACTGCTCGGCCCAATGGAGCGTTCTGCTCACCTCCATCGCCGAGACCTAACGACATGGGCACCATGCCGATGATCATCGCCAGGGCCGTCATGATGACTGGACGTAAGCGGACAAAGCCGGCATTCAGTGCTGCCTTGCGTGCATCTCCCACCAGAATCTCTAACTGCTCGCGTGCAAAACTGACCACCAGAATCGAGTTGGCCGTCGCCACACCCATGCACATGATGGCGCCCGTCAGGGCTGGCACGCTAAGTCGCGTGTTGGTTAGGAACAGAAACCAGACGATGCCCGCCAATGCCGCCGGCAACGCCGAGATAATCAGGAACGGATCGAGCCACGACTGAAAGTTGACTACGATGAGCAAGTAGACAAGCAGAATGGAGAACGCCAGCCCGGCCAGCAGCCCGAAGTAGGACTTCTTCATCGTTTCGCTCTGGCCACGCAGGGTAAAGTGCGATCCACGCGGCAAATTCTTTTCGTTGCGGGAAATGATGTCCTCCATCTTGCGGGTCACACTTCCTAAGTCGGTGCCATCCACGTTGGCATAGATATCCAAAACCGGCTGCACATCGTAGTGGCTCACTGTGCCAAGCTCAGTGCCCGGGGTAATGGAAGCCACGTTTCCCAGGACCTCAACCGGCGGCGGAACTCCAGACACTGAAGCTGGCTGCGACCCACTGGCGGCTGCGAGGTTGCCCTGCTGTACCGAGGCCGGGCTGTTCACCGGCAGGCTTTCCAACTCGGCGAGAGAGTCGAGCTTGTATTGCGGGGCCTGGATGGCCACGTTATAAGTGACACCATTGCTGGGATCAAGATAGAAGTTGGGAGTGGTCTGAAAACTGCCGCTCAAAGCCACCAGCAGGCTTTGCGCAACATTCTGTTGCGTCAGGCCGATCGTCTGGGCGCGGGTGCGGTCAACATCCACTGTCATTTTGGGGAAATTGAATGGCTGCTGGATGCGCGCATCGACGGCGCCTGGGACATAGCGGATCTCATCAAGCATTTTCTCGGCCAGCGCGCGGTTGTCATTTAAATCAGGGCCAACAATCTGGATATCAATGGGCGCGGAGAGTCCGAAGTTCAGAATCTGGGTCACGATGTCCACAGGCAGCACATAAAATGTCACGCCAGGATATTCGCGGTTGAGTACCGTGCGCAGGTTCTCCACGTATGCCGCGGTGGGATGGTGATCCTTGGTCAACTGGACCTGGATATCGGCGTCGGCCGGCCCAATTGGAGCGGAGGTCGAGTATGAGAGGTTCAAGCCGGAGTAGGGAAGGCCTATGTTATCGACAATAGTCACAACCTCTTTTGCCGGGATGTTTTCGCGGATGGTGTTGTCAATGTGGTCACAAAGCGCGGCTGTCTCCTCGATGCGAGTGCCGGTGCGGGCCCGTACATGAATCTTGAACTGTCCGGCATCTACTGCGGGAAAGAAATCCTGCCCGAGAGAGGGCAGGAGAATGCCTACTGAAGCGACGGAAAAGACGATGAAGAGAACAAGGAATGCACCCGCATGGTCCACGCACAAAGCCAGCATATCCAAATAGCCATTGCGAAGCTTTTCAAAACCTGACTCAAACGCCAACTGAAAATGAACAAGCGGATTGCGGCTTGCCCTTTTCCTCGCGGTTTGCGCGTCGTCGTGCTCCACAAGCAGATACTTCGCCATGGTCGGCACCACAGTGCGCGAAAGCAGGTAGCTCGCCAGCATGGCAAAGACTACCGCTTCGGCAAGAGGGATAAACAGGTAACGCGAAACGCCGCTTAGAAAGAACATCGGTACGAACACGATGCAGATGGCCAAGGTCGAAACCAGGGCAGGCGTGGCAATCTGTGCGGCGCCATCCAGAATCGCCTGCTCGATCTCCTTGCCTGATTCCAGGTTGCGGTTGATATTTTCGATCTCGACGGTGGCGTCGTCCACCAGGATTCCGACGGCCAGCGCAAGACCACCCAGCGTCATGATGTTGATGGTCTCGTGGAGCACATAGAGCATCGTCAGCGAGCAGAGAATTGACAGTGGAATGGAGACCGCGATAATGACTGTCGAGCGCCAACTGCCAAGGAAGATCAGAATCATGACTGCGGTGAGACATGCAGCAACGATTGCCTCACGCACTACACCGTCGATGGCGCTTCGCACAAAGATCGACTGATCGGAGAGGGCGTTGATCTGCATCTGGGGCGGCAACTGACCCTTGATGTTCGCCAGCCTCTCCTTGATGCCTTTGATGATGTCGAGCGTCGAAGAAGAACCTGTCTTCATGATGTTCATCAGGATGGCGCGACGGCCATCCACGCGGACGATGTTGGTTTGCGGCGGATTGCCGTCGCGCACGTGCGCCACATCGCGGATGTAGATGACTGCGCCGTTGGCTGTTTTGATGGGCAGGTTGTTCAGGTCGTTGACGACTGAGGGCGCGGAGTTGGTCTCGATCGCGTACTCAAAGCGGTCTATCTTCATCGTGCCCGAAGGCACAATCAGGTTTTGTGCCGAGACTGCATTGACCACGTCGGCAGGAGAGAGACCCTTGGCCTCGAGCGCATGCAGGTCCAAGTCCACTTGAATCTGGCGCTGTTTGCCGCCGTAGGGGAAGGGCGTCTGGGCTCCTTCAACGGTGGCAAATTGAGTACGAATGGTATTCGAACCGATGTCGAACAACTGTTGCTCGTTGTAGCCCGGCGCAGAAACGCCCAGCTGCAGCACCGGGACGCTCGAGGCGTTGTACTGGATGACGAAGGGGGGTGTCGTGCCCGGCGGCAAACTCCGCAGCTGCACCTGGCTGATTGCGCCTACCTCGGCCACAGCGCTGCCAATGTTCACATGTGGCTGGAAGAAGATTTTGATGACCGTGATGCCGTTCAGCGATTGCGACTCAATGTGCTCAATATCGTTCACTGTCGTGGTCATGCCGCGCTCGCTGTTGAAGGCGATGCGGGTAGACATCTCCTGAGCGGAGAGGCCGGTGTATTGCCATACCACCGTTACGACAGGGATATCTATATTCGGAAAAATATCCGTAGGCATCGACAGAATACTGAAGGCGCCAAGAATCAGAATCAAGAACGCAAATACGGCAAAGGTGTAGGGCCGCCGCAGCGCAAGCCGAACAATCCACATCATAGGGCTGGTACTCGCTCCTGAGCCGGGTGGGTCTTCACACTGCCGCGGGTGACTAGATTGCCTTGATACGGCTCAGCAAATGCTCGTATGCGACTTCGGCCGGCTCATTGGGTTCCGGGGCCAGGAGGACGCGCCACCCAAGCCCGATCCAACATGCTCTTGAAACTACAATGGTAATTGAAACTGCCAGTCAAACGCGCAAGACCGAACAAAAGCCGTTGCCGGCATCCTATAAGACGTCCAAACAAGCGAAAAAGACTCAATTTCAAGGACTTGAGCAGTCAGCAATCAGCGCCAACATATGCGGTCGCCGCCCCGGCTTTCAGCCGAGGAAAGGGTTTCCCAGAGTCGGACGGTATTTACGCAGCCTCCACGACTGGTCCGAGAAAGACTTGCAGTCAAACTCAATCCCGAGCACTCACTTAAGCGGACTAAACGATGGTGGCAGCTCATTTCCTGCCGTTCGATCAGCCGAATGGGCCTACGAATTCGGGGGGGGCCGGAACGTCGCCCTAAAATGCGATCGGTCCCGAGCTGGAATGCTCGGGGCCGATCGCTTTCTGCATCATGTGGGAGATGTAATTTTGGGCTATGGCAATGGCGTGACGTCAGGTCCCAGTTTTCGAGCCGCGCAGTGATCTCGAAGTCTAATGGACTGCAGGCTCTTCTATCCGGGTTCTCTAGTCTCCGGAATCTCCGGAATCGATCTCCGGCTGCTTTGGTGGCCATTGGGAGCGGTGTCTCCGAATCACGTGCAATTCAAACTGGGCCGCGATCCACTCTGGAGCCCGATCTGGCGAAATGAGTAGTGGATTTCCATTCAACAGTTGCTCCTCGCAGAAGCCGCAGACCACGGAGGACGGACGCAGCTTCCTGTCATAGCCAATGATGACCGCTGTAGGGATTTTCATTCCAAGGCCTGACGCTGACTGGGGACCAACTAAAGCAGGATGAAAACGTTCATGAAAGGAGGGACTTTCGTGTGTTGGGCTCATAAATAGGCAGCGGTTTCTGGGTTCTCGGTCGAAGAACTGCTTCTGCTCTTAAGGCAATCCTCATCTGAATTAATCCGAATATTGCGCATGGACAAAGAGCGCTTCGAAGAGAGGGCTTGAACCTTGACTGTCGAGGGTTACACGGGGCGCCGCTCGCTACGTGAGAAGCCCCAATTGATGGAGAAGCAAGTTATCTTGGACCGGTCGCCGGCTTTAGAGTGCGCTGTTTGCCTGACCGTAATTCTCGATGCGTCCGGATGAGGCAGTGCGTTGCTAGACGGCAAGTTCTGTTCACAGCTATACCAATCACATCTCTTACGAAATACCCATTGCCTGCAAAGGAGCCTGAAAGTCTTCCAGAGGCCCTCCTAGAAGCTGATCTTCCTTTCCGGAGACCACGTGACCTGGATGGTTGTTGTTATCACCGTCTGTTGGCCGGGAAGATAGAGAGGCGCATTCCAGTGCTCATACGCAAATCTGCCGTCGATCTCTCAGGGTAGCCACGCTCGTCCGACTGGCCGCGGGCCTTGATGTCGAGGTCGCAGACCTTGTGCGTGGCTCATCTTGCCAGTCCCGCAGAGCGAATCTGCCTGATCGAACACATTCATGATGCCCGACCCGCTCCAGTCGCACCGATTTCATGCCATCCTTGTGATTGCTCGCAAAGGGGGCAACACGATGGATGAGAAGATGCGCGAAGATTTCCCGGGTCGAACCGAACAAGTGCAGACCATGAAATGCGATCCGCTGGACTTGATCACCACGGACCAGCTGGAGACCGAGCTCTGGAACGCAATCATGGAAGATTCATCCGGCTCATGCAATGAGGGCGAAGTCTTTGAGGAGATCGAAGACACTCTCGATGACGATGACTACGAGGATGAGGCCGAGCAGCGACGGTCCACGCTCAGGCTGCTGTCGGATATGCGACCGCAACTTGCGGAACTTCTCGGCGGCCCGCCGGCGGAGCATGGAGTGAGTTGGGTGTAAAATGGCTTCCGCCCTTGACATGACAGCAACGAGTATCCCCACAACCTAATCGGACTTGCTAATGGCAGACGAAAACGCCACCGTGAAAAAGCGTCTGGGGAGGGTCACAATCGCTCCCGAAGAGAAGTTCCTGGTCGGAAGAGTGGAAGTGGCGGACATGCTCTCAATCAGCCAAAGAGCACTCGACTACCTTTTCGCCAATAAGCTGTTGACCGCTCGCCGAATAGGTACGCGGGTACCGATTCCTGTCGCCGATCTGCGGCGCTTCTCGCGTGGCGATCATCCGGCGCGGCTGGCTGGATGATCTAGCCTGCAACTGAATCACTGCCTGGGAGGAGCTTTTCGCAAGAAGCCGCCCTCGCTTTTAGCTTCCGCGCCAGCCGCGAGATCGTGCCATGCAACAGTCCCGCTGTTTCAAGTTCACTCCAAGTACAATACAAGGTGACAGTTGAAACCATTCTTTTTGAAAGCGTTCAGTTCAATTCGTAACCGCTGCCGCCAAATAAGTAAGGCCTTAGTAACCTGCACAAGAGGCACATTGGGGGGGACCCAACCTTTCAAAACGTCCTGCTTAGCCGATTCCTATGATCGACGGGAGAAGACACCATCTCCAGCCATTCATAGAACAGGCAGACTTTGCTCCGGTGGTACATAAAACTCAAGATCGGCAACTGGCACGCATTCATCATCGGCTTGGAGCGGTGAAAATTCCAGTCGGGAGCTGCCAAGGGGCAAGCTTCAATTCCTGAAAAGAGCAACCATCACCAAAACTGTTGGAAATGCCAAGATCGCAGCGCTGGCCAAAAATGCGGAAAGGACCCCCTGCCACACTGGGTGAAACCTTGCAAGTGTCGGCCAAAGCGGATTGGTCGCATGGGTGCGATTCATGTCGATTGCGATTGTCGCTCCTGCTTGCATCCCACACACGAGCGCGAGCAAACCTCTGGCGATCGCCGGATGAGTCACTGGATTCTTTCGGCTAATATATAGCTGACCTTAGGTTGGGCCACCGCCATTGGGGTTTCCGTAAGGCTTTTGACTGCACGTATCGGTGTCACACTGATCTGCGCACCACAGCTCTGGCGATTGAATGCCGTGACAAACCCGCCATGAGCGCGCACAACCGCATCGACGAATGCAAGGCCAAGGCCATGTGGCCCGCCCGAGGTGATGAGTGAGAATCAGAACTTGCTATCTTGCAACGGAGTGCAGGCTCGTGAGGAGTTTGCTACCAGCCACGATGCCGTTGGTTCTGGTCACTGCGGTCCATTTGTTTCTCACTGGGATGTCGTGCGCACAAGACAATTATGAAATCCAAGTTTATGGCTCAGACACCGTCAAGCCCTCAACGACGATGGTGGAGCTGCATAGCAACTTTACGGTCGACGGTTCGAAAGCATTGCCTGGTTCGCCATACACTGCCGATGGCACCTATCCGACAAACCATGCAGAGCACGAGACCGTTGAGATTACGCAAGGCATCAACAACTGGGCCGAGGTGGGCTTTTACATTTTTACCAGCATCAACTCCGGTGAAGGCTGGCAGTGGGTTGGAGATCACATTCGGCCAAGGGTACGGGCTCCTGACAGCTGGCACTTACCGGTAGGGCTAAGCATTTCCAACGAGATCGGATATCAGCGCGCCCGCTACTCCCCTGACACCTGGACCTGGGAGATCCGTCCGATCATCGATAAGCAGGTGGGCCGTTGGTACCTCGCGTTCAATCCCACGCTCGATCGCTCCTGGCACGGTCCCAGCGTGCATCAGGGGGTCACGTTTTCACCCAACGTCAAGGTAGGGTACGACTTTACGAAGAAGGTGAATGCCGGCATCGAATATTACGCATCCTATGGTGACCTTGCCAGCTTCGACGCTCTTCACGACCAGGAACAGCAACTCTTCGTCGCAACCGATCTCGACGTCTCTCCGAAATGGGAGATCAATTTCGGAGTGGGCATCGGTGCGACAGCGTCTACCGACCATTTGATTGTGAAGGGTATCATTGGCCGCCGCTTCAGCTGGAGCCGGAAAAAGTTAAGCCAATGAGAGATTGAGAAAGCACAAGGCAGGAGTGATTACCAGCGCCATCATTGCAAGACGCTGCCTGATAGTTCCCCGCTACCTGGAGGTCGGTCGCGGGGAACCGCACTTGGATCTTCTAGAATCCACTGGAACTTTTAGAGCAGATTCTGCGTTTCAATTCGGAGCCTTCAGTAACCAAACATTTCAACGAGCATTCGGTTGATCTCGGGATCGTTCCGGAATTGATCGAGGGGAAGAGCGCAGGTAAGAGCAAGATCGAATGCTGGAGTGGATTCAGCGATAGCCTGCGAGAGCGCCTGCCGAACGGCTGGAATATCGCCCAAATCAACATAGATGGTTAGTGGGGCGAAGGCTGGAACAAATTCGCCGCGGCTGCTCCGCTCCTCCAACTCGCACAACAGCCGTTTGGCATCTTCGCTGCGCCCGGCGCGCGCGTACGCAGCTCCTAACAGGCCGATGAAGATGGGTGCGCGGGAAACGGAGCTGACGTGTTCCAGGGTCTCAATGGCCTCCAGTTCCCTCCCGAGATAGCACTCCGAGAGCCCCTTAATCCAATGGCCAAACAGGTAGTCCGGTTGCAGGCTCACTGCCTGCGAAGCGTAGCTCAGCCCATCTTCAAAACGCTTGGAAATGACGAAAGCGCAGGCGGCAAGGGCGTGGATGAACGGACTCAGCGGATCCAACTGGCATCCCAGCACCGCATGCTCTATCGATTCCTCCGGGCGACGCTCCATGGCCAGGAATAAGCCGTAGTACGCTTGCGCCAGCGACGAGCGGGGATTGAGCTTGATGGCTTTCTGGAAGTATGGCCCGGCCTCACGCCATTTCGAGACAAAGTAGAAGGTATAGAAGGCGCGCGTGAAGCTGACTTCCCAGAGCTCTGGGGCAAGTTCTGCGGCTTTAGCCATGGCGGCCAGCGCGGGCTCCCTGCCATCTTCGTGCGAGATCCATCCATAGACCCTGAGAATGCCGTAGCAGTCCGCGAGACCTGAGTAAGCAAGCGCGAATCTTGGATCGAGCTCAATGGCCTGTTGGAAACATTTCATGCCCAGGCGAACTGTGGAGACCATCCGCTGGCTGCACAGGTGACGGCCTTTGAGGTAAAGCTCGTAGGCCTCCAGATTCTTCGTCGCGGGTTTGACGCCCGCCCCGAGAGTGACCTTGAGTTGTTCGGCAATGGCGCGCGCAATCTCATCCTGGACGGCGAAGATATCCTCCATCTGCCTGTCGTAGCGGTCGGACCACAGTTGGAAGCCGTTTCTGGCGTCCACCAATTGGGCGGTGACGCGGACCCGATTGCCGGCGCGCCGAACGCTGCCGTCAAGAATGTTGACAACGCGAAGTTTGGAGGCAATCTCGCTGACCTCCGTGTTCTTGCCCTTAAACGAGAACGACGAACTCCTCGCGGCCACACGCAGGCCGTCAACCTGACTCAACGCGATCAGAATTTCTTCGGCCAGTCCGTCGCTGAAATACTCGTTCTCCTTATCCGCGCTCAGATTGACGAAGGGCAGCACGGCGATGGAAGCGGCTTCTGGCTGGTGGGCAGAGGGCTGGGCTACCTTCGCGAGCGCTTGCTTCAGCAGACTCATGCTCGAAAAACGCGCGCACGGGTCTTTTGTCATGCAGTGGGAAACCACAGAGTCGAGCTCTGCCGGCACCTGAGGCGCGACCTCTCGCAGGGGCCGCGGTTCCTTGTGAAGAACAGCCGCAATCGTTGAAATCGGAGTCTCCTCGGAAAAGGCCCGCTTGCCTGAGAGCATCTCGTATAAGAGCACTCCAAATGAAAACACGTCGGAGCGGGCGTCAACCAACTTTCCCGCAGCCTGCTCGGGCGACATGTAAGCCGCCGTTCCAAGAATCGTTCCCATCTGCGTGGCACCGGTGATGGTTGCGTCGGACGGGTCCGCCTCATGCACCTTGGCCAGCCCGAAGTCCAGCACCTTTACCCGGCTCGCAGCCTTGACGTTGGCCGGCTTCAGATCCCGATGGATGACTCCTTGCCCGTGCGCATATTCCAGTGCGCCTGCGATCAGATCTGCAATGCGCAGCGCTTCTTGAACATCGATCGGGCCCTTTGCAATCAGATCCACAAGCGTGTCGCCCTCGATGAGCTCCATCACCAGCGCACCCTCTTCCACGCCAAATATCGTGGCGATGTTGGGGTGATTCAGCGATGCCAGTACCTTCGCCTCGCGCTTGAACCTTGCCAACCTCTCAGGGTCGTTGGCCACTGCCGCGGGCAGAATTTTGATGGCCACTTCCCGATCCAGTTTGGTGTCGGTGGCGCGATACACCTCGCCCATACCCCCTTCACCGAGCTTGGCCGTGAGGGTGTAATGCGCAATAGTGGTTGGTTTGGACATGGTTTCCCGTAGACCGGATCGTATCACCTTTATATCGAGTATCGTAGAGCGTAAGTCGCTCTTTGTTTCGATCGTGCCTTCGTGTAGAATTGGCCCTGCTTTCATCGCACAGAACGCCGCAGGGAACACCTGCCTAGCCCTCGGAGGCCCGATCTGATAGGTCGCAGGCTCTCGCATTATCAAGTCACGGCAGCGATTGGGGCAGGCGGCATGGGCGAGGTGTATCGCGCCACCGACACCAAGCTCGGTCGCGATGTGGCGCTCAAGGTGCTGCCTGCCGAGATGGCGCACGATCCCGAACGCCTGGCTCGGTTTCAGCGAGAAGCACGCGCTGTTGCTGCGCTCAATCATCCGCATATTGTCACGATCTACTCCGTTGAGGAAGTCGACGGCACCTACTTTCTGACCATGGAATTGGTTGAGGGTCAGCCGCTGGATCGACTGATTCCTGCCGGCGGGCTTTCCGCCCATCAGATTGTCGAAATCGCCGGCGCACTGGCAGATGCGCTCGCCGCTGCACATGAGAAGGGAATCATCCATCGCGATCTGAAGCCTGCCAACGTGATGGTCACAAACGAAGGCCGCGTCAAGGTCCTGGACTTCGGGCTTGCCAAAGAGTTGAGTGCGGCGAAATTCGACGATGCGACCCGCACATCGCTCGGAAACACGCAGATGGGGGTGATCATGGGCACTCCAGCTTACATGTCGCCAGAGCAGATTGCGGGGCGGCCTCTGGATCATCGAACCGACATATTCTCGCTGGGTGTTGTGCTGCACGAGATGGCGACGGGGAAGCAGCCTTTCGTGGGAGACTCCAGCGCGGAACTGATCTCTGCTGTTCTTCGCGATGCCCCGATTTCCGTCTGCGAAGTTCGACCTGACCTGCCCGCCGATCTGGCCCGTATTGTCCGCCGCTGTCTCGAGAAGGACCCGCGCCACCGCGTGCAGACTGCGCGCGATGTCGCCAACGAGTTTCGTGACTTGGCTCGACAGGCGCAACAGGAGACGCCGGCCCCGACCACGACCTCGCGCGCGGTTCCTGTTGCCAATTCCGGTTCTGCCCGCGCCGACGAGGGATTCTGGGTCGCGGTGCTGCCGTTAAAGTACAGTGGTGCGGACGCTGATTTGACTGCGCTGGCGGAGGGACTAACCGAGGATATCGTGGCCGGCATGTCGCGATTCTCGTACCTGAGGGTGATCGCGCGGAGTGCGACTTCGCGCTACGCAAACCAGGCTGTTGAGGTCAGCTCAGCCGCGAAAGACCTTGGCGCCCGTTATGTGATGGAGGGAACCGTGCGTCAGGCGGGGAGCAAGGTGCGCATCGCCGCGCAACTTGTGGATGCAACCACCGGCGCTCACCTTTGGGCGGAGACGTATGTGCGAACATTCAGCCCAGAGGCCCTGTTCGACCTGCAGGACGAACTTGTGCCGCGCATCGTTTCAACGGTGGCTGACTCGCGTGGGGTGCTGGCGCAAACGATGGGAGAATCACTGCGCAACCGGACACCCGATCAGCTGACTCCCTATGAGGCTGTGCTGCGCAGCTTTGCGTACCTGCAACGAATTAATGCGGAAGAGCATGCCCTTGCAAGATCCGCGCTGGAACGGGCCGTGGAAAAGGCGCCCGGCCAGGCCGACGCCTGGGCCATGCTGTCGATCATGTACCGTGAAGAGTACTCGCAGGGCTTCAACCTGCTTCCCGATCCGCTTGGCCGGGCCTCGGCGACTGCACGGCGAGCGATCGAGGTTGGGCCGTCAAATCATTACGCGCATCATGCCCTGGCCTCGGTTCTGTTTTTCCAGCGGGAACTACAGGCATTCCGGAACGCGGCCGAGCGGGCAGTCGCGCTGAACCCCATGGATGGCTTCAACCTGGCCTACATGGGCAACTACATGGTGAATGGCGGGGAGTGGGAGCGAGGGTGCGCTTGGACCGAAAAGGCCAGGAACCTGAATCCGAACTTTCCTGGATGGTACTGGTTTGCGCCGTCGCACCGGGCGTACCACGAGGAAGATTATCGCACCGCACTCGAGTTTGCCCTGAAAGTCAACATGCCGAGCCTTTGGCGCAGCCACCTTCTGCTGGCCGCAATCTACGGACAGCTTGGCGAAGTTGAAGCTGCGCAACGGGCGGCACGCGACCTGCTTACCATGCGACCGGATTTTGCGGGTGCGGAGAGGATAGAACTTGGGAAATTCTGGCAGCCAGAGTTTGCCGAGCATGTCATTGAAGGCCTGCGTAAGGCGGGAATGAATATCGCGGGCGAGGCAAGGCTGGGGCCGGCCAAGTCCTCTGCAAAGAGCGGTGCGAACCCTGGTTTGGCCGCTCCCTCCATTGCCGTGCTGCCCTTCGCTAACCTCAGCGCCGAGAAAGACCAGGAGTACTTCTCTGACGGTCTAGCCGAAGAGATTATCAACTTGCTCGCGCGCATCCCCGGATTGCGCGTCATTGCGCGTACGTCGGCATTCGCGTTCCGCGGCAAGGAGGAAGACATCCGAGGGATTGCCGAAGCCCTGGGCGTCGGAACAATCCTTCAGGGTAGCGTGCGCCGAGCCGGCAGCCGCATCCGCGTAACGGCGCAGCTGATCAAGGCTGATGACAGAGCCCTGATCTGGTCGCAACGATATGATCGCGAACTGACCGACATTTTTGCTGTCCAGGACGAAATCTCAGCCGCAATTGCCGAACAGTTGAAAGTAAGCCTGACCCCATCTCCTGCGATGGGGAAACACACCACAAATGTCGCCGCCTATGAAGCACTACTGGAAGCGCGACACCATTTGTACAAGTTTTCACCCGATAGCATGGCCCGTGCTCTTCGGTGCCTAGAGAATGCGCTGTCGATCGATCCGAACTATGCGGCAGCCCTGACCAGCCTGGCGATGTACTACGGCAGGTTAGCCGAAATGGGAGCAGCGAACGCCACAGAGACGCTGCCCAAAGCTCGCGCAGCTGCGCAAAAGGCCCTTTCCCTCGACGATGGCCTGGCCGGCGCTCATGCTGCACTCGGTTTTGTGAGCGCCGTCGGAGACTATAACTGGGCCGAGGCCGCAAATCACTTCCGCCGCGCGCTCGAATTGGATTCCGTATCTCCTGAAGTCATTGCCCCTTACGCCGTCTATTATTTGAAGCCTCAGGGGCGGCTCGAAGAGGGTCTGGATGAATTGAAGCGTTGGCTGCAGAGAGATCCGCTCTCGATCATTGCCCGCAACGACGCCGCAATGTACCTGCTGATCATGCGCCGCTACGAGGATTGCATCGCCATGGCAGAAGAAACACTGAGCCTGGAGCCGAACGATGCCTTTTCAATGTTTTGCATTGTTGAATCCAAGATGGGTCTGCAGCGATATGAAGAAGCGATCGCCCTCGCCGAAAAGTGCTGTGAAATCCATCAGCGATGGATCGTGCCACTTGCGTATCTGGGTATTTCTTATGCTCGCGACGGTCGGGCAGAGGATGCGCGTCGGGTAGTGGCTGAAATGCATGAACTGAGCGAAAAGAGCGGCTACCTGCATGCAAACGCCGTTGCCGCGGTTCATGTGGCGTTGGGTGAGATGGAAATCGCTGCAGATCTGCTTGACCAGGCTATTGATCAGCGGGAATTGATGATCACCAACTTGAAGGGGTGGTCCCTCTATGACGATTTCCGCTCGCATCCGCGTTACCCCGCGCTGCTTACAAAGATGAATCTCGCCTGACGCCCCCGATGGGTTATGTTAATGAAATGGATTGACTTCGCCCTCCAGGGCGACGAGGAGCAAGATGGCTTTCCCCACCCTTAGTTATACCGATGCTGATGGTCAGCACGACGTGATTCTTGACCGCCCTTCCACGTCTATTGGACGCTTACCCGACCAGGACGTGGTTCTGCGCGATCAATGCGTCTCGCGCCAACACGCGACCATCATACGGGAAAACGACGTCTACTCGGTTGTGGACAGGAATAGCAGCCACGGCACCTATTTGAATGGCGTGCGAGTTCAGCGGGCTCCTTTGCATCCCGGCGACTTGCTGCAACTGGGTTCACTGGAGGGACCGCGACTCCAATTCCATTTCCATGAAGTGAGCAGAGGAGAGCCAACCTCACAGATTGGCCTGGTGTCCAGCCTCCGATTTCCGATCAACGAGTTTCCGTTTATCGACGGGAAAGAACTTCCGGCTGCCCGCGAGATGGAGCAGTTGAACTGGTTGCTGAGCGCCGCCCGGCAGCTCAACGCTGGGGGAGCTATTGAGGAGATCCTCACAACTCTGCTCCAGTTGACCCTCCAACTCACCGGCGTTGAGCGCGGGTTCGTTTTCCTGCGCGAGGCCGGTGAGATGAAGCTTGCGCGAGGGCTCAATGCGGAAGGCAAGATAGTCGAGCAGGATTCGACCATCTCACGGCGGGCCATGCAGAGAGCGATCGAGAGCGACGCAAAATTCTCCATCAGTGACACGCTCACCGACGACAAGGCATCGGCATGGGCCAGTGTGATGGTGAATAAGATTCGCAGCATTTATTGCATTCCGTTGCGTAAACGCGACGCAAATGGCCAGCACACAGAGCTGCTTGGGCTTCTCTATCTTGACAGTCAGATTGGGGCAGGAAACCTGAGCGAGGTGGATCATCAGCTGCTGGACACAATCTCAACTGAAGCCGCTGCATTGCTGCAGAATGCGCTGCTCGCCGAAGCTGAGTACAGGTCGAGAAGGGCGCGCGAGGAACTTGAAGTTGCCGCCAGGATTCATAGCGGACTGATGTCGATCACGATGCCCGTCATTCCCTTCGCCGTGGTCAAGGCGAGGAGCATTCCCTGCTACGAGATTGGCGGCGATTTCTTCGACGCGGTGGCGCTCGACGATTGTGTATGCGTGGCCATTGCGGATGTTTCAGGGAAGGGCATCCCAGCCGCCATTGTGGCCGCGACGATGCAGGGAATCATCCACGCGCAATTGCTTTCAGGGCAAAATCTGGCAGAGATCGCGGCGCTCTTGAACCAGTTTCTTTATACGCGAAACGTGGGTAAGTACGCCACCATGGTGTTGCTTAAGCTCTTCCCGGACGGGAGCGTTGAATACATGAATTGCGGCCACATTCAGCCGCTTCTGATCCATGACACCGGGGTGAAATGGCTTGAAGAGAGCAGCCTGATTGTGGGCCTGCTACCCGACGCAACTTATGCCTCCGCGCGCTGCACGCTGAAGCCGGGAGAGAGGATTCTCCTCGCGACTGACGGATTGGTCGAAGCGGAGAATAGCGACGGTGATCCCTTTGGTGACCAGAGATTGAGTGAAGTTGCTCCTCATCAAGATATGAACCAGATCCTCGACCTTGTGGCCAGATTCCAAGCGAACAATGAAGCACAGGATGACTGCACGTTGGTTGAGGTGCGGTACAACGGCGCGCGTGAACAATCTTTGGTCGAAGCAACCTAATGGCCGCTCTACTGAGTATTCGCGACCTGCATATTCGCTTTGGCTCCGCGGAGGCAGTACGCGGAGTTGGCTTCGAGCTTGCCGAAGGCGAAGTGCTGGGTCTTGTCGGGGAATCGGGATCCGGCAAGAGCGTCACAGCTCTTGCCATCATGGGTCTTCTTGGGCCTGCAGCCAAGGTTGATGGGTTGGTCTTGTGGCAGGGCACCGATCTGCTGCAGTTGCGCGGCGGTGCGATGCGCGAGCGGCGTGGCCGGGAGATCGCCATGATCTTCCAGGAACCGATGACTGCACTCAACCCGGCCATGCAAATTGGCCGACAGGTGGCCGAGGCCGCTGAAGCACATTTCCCCTCCTGGACGGGCCGAGAGGCTAAGTGCAAAGCGATTGCTGCCCTGGAAGCCGTCGCCCTGCCGGATGCCCCGCGCCGCTACGGCGACTATCCTCACCAGTTTTCAGGCGGGCAGCGGCAGCGAATTCTAATTGCCATGGCGCTCATCAACAGACCGCGCTTACTCATAGCCGACGAGCCAACGACTGCCCTGGATGTTACCGTCCAGTCGCAGGTGCTCGATCTGCTTAATGGGCTGCAACAACGGCATGGGCTGGCGATGCTGTTCATCTCCCACGACCTGGCCGTAGTGGGCCAGGTGGCCAGCCGTGTAGCCGTGATGCGCGCTGGCCAGGTGGTTGAGACAGGCCCAAGTGCACGCTTGCTTACCGCGCCCGAGCATCCCTACACCCGGAGCCTGCTTGCCGCAGTGCCTACTCTGCGCACCGATCGGAACCAACCCCTCGCGAAAGTGGGATAGACCATGCCGAAGCCGTGTCTATACTCACCCCATGCGGATTGCGCTTTTAGGTAAGATCGTCGGCCAGATGAGACAGGATGCCGCCTCACCGCGCTCTGTCGTCGTCAGCAGCCGCCATGCCGGCGTTGTTGATGAATCTGCAAATAGAAGAAACACAACACTTTTATCGAAACTTTGGTGCGTCGCCGGGGCTGTACTGCTGGTGATTTTGACCGGTTGTACAGGTCAACCACTGTTCAATTCAGGGCCTCAGCAGCCGACGCAGGTCGTGCAAGCGGCACAGTTCACAAAGCCCGCACCGAAACCGAAAAAGGCCGCCCCGAAGCCTGAGCCCACCCAGATGGAGCTCTATGAATACATTCGAAGCAAGCTACTATCTCTCAGCGCGAATGACGGAATCAACGACAATCTCGAGGTTTCATTTGACCCGGAAATGTCAGTTCTGTCGGTAACTCAGCCCGACGGCCACTGCGACATGTTCTTGAGCGCAATTGACACAAACAGCGCACTTTGGGAAAGCGCCGATCCCAGCGACGCCAGCCACCCCCGCGGCGAGGTTTTGCGTCTTACGCTGAATTCGGCGAGTGGAAAGTCGGCGAGGACCTGTTACGACACCCAGAATCGAATCGATAAAAGCTTTACGCCAAATCGGGCTCGCTTGTTTTTCTCCCTTGCCAAGGCAAATGCGAGTCCTGGGTTTACAGAGAAGATGGATAAGGCAATCAAAAAGCTGATCGTCCAATGCGGCGGCGCCCCCGAGAAACAAATCCTGTAAACTCGAAGCCAGTTCAACATCCTGGCAGGAACAACCCCATTTCTGGAGACGGCCTTCGCGAGCGTGCGGACGATAATCATTGGCGGCGGCATCGGTGGATTGTGTGCAGCGATTGCTTTGCGCAGTCGAGGCATCGATGCCGAAGTCTATGAGAAAAGCGCTGTACACAAAGAGGTCGGGGCCGGGATTTCCCTTTGGCCGAATGCCGTGAAGGCTCTTGTCAAGCTTGGCCTTGGGGATGCACTGCATTCAATCAATTTCGCACCCGAGCATTTCGCATTGCGGCGACAAAACGGCGCCACAATCTCGGTTACGGATTCAATGGAAATGAAGAGCCGGTTCGGGAGCGGCGTCACCGTTCTTCATCGCGCCGACCTGCTGGCCATGCTGGCAGAAAGACTTGGAACCGATCATATCCATCTGGGCCATGAATGCTCGGGATTCGACGAGGATCAAGACGGTGTAGCAGTAAAGTTTACGAATTCCGAAGCAGCGACGGGCGACATTCTGATTGGGGCGGACGGCATTCGCTCAGCCGTCAAGACGCTTCTCGGGCACCATGATCCGCTTCGCTATTCCGGTTATACCGCCTGGCGCGGAGTGGCTGAATATGATCACTTGGATTTCACGCCGGGTGAAACATGGGGGCGCGGAAAGCGATTCGGAATGCTCCCCATCCAGAACGAAAGAGTTTACTGGTACGCAACGGCCAATGTCCCCGAACATGAATCGGATCCGCCCGAAGGCCCAGCAGCTCTACTTCTTTCACTTTTTAGCGGATGGCACGAACCAATCGAAAAGTTGATTCGCGCAACCGGCGCAAACATCTTACGGCACGACGTCTACGATCGAAGACCATTGAGGTCCTGGGGGCGAGGTCGAGTGACTTTGCTTGGGGATGCAGCCCATCCAATGACGCCCAACCTTGGGCAGGGAGCCTGCCAGGGAATTGAAGACGCGATGGAATTAGCCGGGCAGCTGGCGGTGGGCCCTGACATTGAACGCAGCCTGAGGGCCTACGAGGCAGCTCGGATCCCGCGCACGGGCAGGATTGTCGTCGAATCGCGCCGTCTCGGCGCAATCGGACAATGGAACTCGCTTCCTCTCTGCAGGCTGCGGGACCTGGCCTTCAGTGTCGCGCCCAAGTCCGCTGCTCTTCGAAGCTTTGCGCCAATCATCGCCTATGAAGAACACCTTGCCGATTAGCGTGTGGGAGCGGAGCGCCTTCCCGGTTCAGGAAGCAATCAAAAAATGAATTGAGAATAAACACACCACCGCCCCTCGGCACACCGAGAGGCGGGTTGGTGAGGATGGATTGAAGCTACTCGGCCGCGACAGCTTCAGTGACTGGCTCGGCTGCTGGGGCATCGGTAGTGGCTTCGCCCAGAACCTTGACCTTCACATGAGCGGTGACTTCGCGGTGCAGCTTGATGGACACAGTAAAATCGCCAACGCTTTTGAGCGGCTCGTCCAGCTGGATCTTGCGGCGGTCCACCTCGAAGCCCTTGGCTCCGAGGTCGGCAGCGATATCCGATGAAGTCACCGAACCGAACAGGTGGCCGGCCTCGCCAGACTTGCGAGTAAAGGTGAGCACGATCGGTTCAAGCTTGGCCAAAAGTACCTCAGCCTGAGCCTTTTCAGTTGCTGAGCGGCGTGCAGCAGCATTCTTCATCTGGTCGATCACGGCCTTGTTGGCTGCGGTTGCCTGTAGCGCCAGCTTGCGGGGCAACAGGAAGTTGCGGCCGTAGCCTTCTGCGACCTTCACCACGTCTCCGCGATGGCCGAGGTTGGCTACGTCTTCTTTCAGAATTACTTCCATTTCAAAATCTCCAGTGTTAAGGGCGGCCCGCCGAAGCCCGGGTTGTCTCCGTCACAACTCCCAGCCCTCTGCGGCACCGCGCAGGATTCAAAATCTGCACCCTGACCCATGTCGCCAGCCAAGTTTGGTTTGATCAAATCATCGACCTTTCCGAACGAGCGGGTCACGAACAACGAAAGGCGACTCGATCAAATGCAACCGTCGCACCAAACTTTAGTGGCGTGTTGCAAACGGCAGCAGAGCGATGTTGCGGGCTTGCTTGATGGCGCGGGTCAGACGGCGCTGGTGCGTGGTGCAAACGCCGGTGAGGCGCCGAGGCACAATCTTGCCGCGCTCGGCCACAAATCCCTGCAATAGCCGGACGTCGCGGTAAGGAATTGCGTCAATCTTCTCGGTACAAAATTTGCAGACCTTCTTGCGGCGGAAGAACTTGCCACGGCCGCCAGGTCCGCCGGAGGGTCGGCCTCCAGGTCCACCGGAAGGCCGTCCGCCGGAGCGGGCCGGCCCTGAAACTGAACTTGAGCCCGAACCTGGTCCGGATTCCGAGCCAGAACCGCCTTGAGGTGTTGCTGACGCGCCCATCTCGGGCGCCTTTCCTTGGGCTTCTTCAGACATTGTGTATCCTCTTCACTCTCTTCGGTCCCAGGACCTGCTTTGGCAATCCTGGGACGCTGGATCGGGCCGAAGCCGAATTCCCCGAATCAGGGCGCGGCCTTGGCAATTCATGACAACCGGACTAGACGGCGGCCTGCGCCGGCTCTGCTTCTACCACGGCAGCAACTGGCGCTGCAGCGGCGGGCGCCGTTGCAGACGGCGCCGCGTGTTCACCGCTCACCTTGCGACGGACGCCGCGCAATGCCTTGACCTTTGCGAGGCGCTTCTCTTCCTCGTCGATGCGCACAGTGATGAACTTGATCACCGGCTCAGTAACGCGCAGGCGCCGTTCCAACTCCAGAACCACAGCACCATCGGCTTCGATGGTCAGCAGAACGTAGTTTCCGTCGTTGAACTTGCGCACCAGGTATGCGAGCTTGCGGCGGCCCATCTTCTCGACAGACTTCACCACTCCGCCACCACCGGTCACAGTGGCGGAAAAGCCGGCGATCAGCTTGTCAGCATCCTCTTCGGCCACATCAGGCCGAACAATAAACATCACCTCATACACACGGGACATCTCAATTCCTTTTCCGCCGGATCGTCGGGGTCCAGCCCTGACTTCCAACCTTGCCTTCTACTCTTTCCTGCCTTGCCTACCCCTCCGCCGGGCTGTTTCGCTCGCGGCGGTTGAACTCGTTCATTGCGGCTGCTGGCCCGGCTTCAAGAATGCGCCGCGTGGCTGTTGCCACCCGGTCAAGCACCTCGTCCAGAACCGCCAGATCCGCCTTGCGCATTGGCGACAGAAGATAGTCCCTGCCGGGACGCCTGCCGCCTACTCCTATTGCCTCGGGTGGAAGATCCAATCCCACGCCAATACGGAGGCGCAACCATTCTTCGTTTCCCAGGGCGCCGGTGACGCTGCGAGCTCCGTTGTGTCCCGCCGGCGAACCGCGCTCCCTGATCTTGAACGTTCCCAGCGTCAAGTCCAGCTCGTCGTGGATGACGAGCAGATCCTTCGCCGGGTCCGCTTCAAACTCTTTCACCAGTGCGGCCACTGCCAGCCCGCTCAGGTTCATGAACGTCTCCGGCTTGGCCAGGACCACCACGCGCCCTGCCATGCGGCAGGTTGCGGTAACGGCCCGGCAGCGCCGGTTTTGGACCACAACCCCCTCTTGCTGGGCGATGCGGTCGATGGCCATGAACCCCGCGTTATGCGGAGTCCAGAGATACTCGAGGCCGGGGTTGCCAAGCCCCACCACAAGAAAAGGGCGTTGACTGCTTCCGGACTCGCTTGCCTCGGCCAAGGTCTACTTCTTTGCCTCGGGCTTCTTGGCACCAGCCTCGGCCTCTGGCTTGCCCTTCTTGGCAACTTCGGGCTCGGCCGTAGTAATTGCCGCGGTTGCGGCGGCCACAGCGGCTGCCTCAACCTCGGCTGGGGTTGCAACTTCTTCGCGGATCGAGACCACGTGGGCGACGGTGGCATCTTCGGCGTTCAGGAACTTGATCTTGTCCGAGTGGGGCAAATCGCTGACCCGCAAGGTATCAAAAAGAGCCAAATGGCTGATGTCCACTGCGATGTTTGCGGGAATATTGGCCGGCAAGCACTCGATTTCGACTTCGCGCAACACCTGATCCAGGATGCCGCCGGAAGCCTTGACTCCAACCGGTATGCCAACGAGCTTGACCCGCACCTTGACGCGGAGAGACCTGTCGAGGGCAATGCGCTTCATGTCGATGTGAATCAAACGGTCATTGATCGGCTCGCGCTGCCAATCAACAATCATGGCCTTGGCTGCGGGCAATCCCGAGACTTCCACGTCAAAAATCGTATTGTGTCCAGTCTCTGAAAACAGAATCCGGGAAATCTGCTTCGGTTCCACTTCGACGGCCACAGGTGCATGACCAGAACCGTAAAGTACGGCAGGAATCTTGCCTGCTACGCGGACGCGGCGAGCCGCGTTCTTATTGAACTTGCCCTCACGGGGCTTGGCTACAACAACTTCTGGCATTTTGTTCTCTCGTTTCCTTGTTTCGGGCACGGAAAAACCGCTGTTAGCTTCTAGCTTCTGGCCAGGTGCTACGGCTGCGGACGAAATTGTCCCGCTCCCTTTGTTAGAAGCAGCTTTTAACTGCTAGCTCCCAGCTGCTAGCTTTTAGCTGCTTGTTCCTGTTGCGCGCTGAATCGACTTGCTCGATGATTCATCACGTTCTTCTTTTCCCTTCGCGCAATCGCAAAGGTCAATCTCCCGTCCAAACTAGCTAGAGGCTAGAAGCTGAAAGTTGATGCTAGCTGAACAGCGTACTTACACTGGTCTCCATGTGAATGCTCTCAATAGCCGCGCCCAACAGGCCGGCGATGGAAAGCACTTTAATCTTGGGCAACTTCTGCGCCGCTTCGCGCAGCGGGATGGTGTTGGTGACAACAACCTGCTCCAGGCGCGAATTGGCAATGCGATCGATGGCCGGGCCCGATAGCACGGCATGGCTGGCGGCGGCATACACGGTGGCCGCTCCGGCAGCGTGGAGGGCGTCGACGGTTTTTACAAGAGTTCCTGCAGTGTCAATAATGTCGTCGATGATGAGACAGGTCTTGCCGCTCACATCGCCAACCACGTGCATCACTTCCGCGACATTCATATCGGTGCGGCGCTTGTCCACGATGGCCAGTGGCGCTCCCACCTTCTGCGCAAAGAACCGGGCCCGTTCCACGCCGCCCGCATCCGGTGAAACCACGGTGAGGTTGGGCAGGTTGAGTTCGCGGAAGTGGCTTACCAGTACTGGGCTAGCGAACAGGTGATCGACAGGAATGTTGAAAAAGCCCTGAATCTGCGCTGCATGCAGGTCAACAAATAAAGCCCGGTTGGCTCCGGCAGTCGTAAGCAGGTCAGCGATGAGTTTGGCGCTGATGGCTACGCGGGGGCGATCTTTACGATCCTGGCGCGCGTACCCGTAGTAGGGCACAACCACCGTGATCCTGGCCGCCGAGGCCCGCTTCAACGCGTCAATCATCACCAATAGCTCCACCAGGTGCTGATCCACCGGATAGCAGGTGGGCTGCACCACAAACACATCAACGCCGCGAACGTTCTCAAGCAGTTGGAAGTACACTTCTCCGTCCGCAAAGCGCTGAATCTTTACTTCGCCCACCGGAACCCCGATGTGCCGGCCAATTTCCTCAGCAAGCGGCTTGTTGGCCGTGCCGCTGAAGAGCTTGAACCGTTTGTCCTCGCTCAGGTTGCGAGTCCGTTTGCGCTCGACGGCTGGTTTGGCGTCTTTCGCCTTGGCTGCGGCATCCCCAGAAGTCGAGCCCACCACCGTCTCTTTGGGTGTGGCGCCATCACAAGTCACGTTTGGCTGGCTGTCAACTTGCCTGTCTTCCGCTATCACCGTCGTCAACGTTCCTGCTTCCATCTCCGATTACCTCCAAGCTGGTTGGCTTTGGCTGCTTTCTGAGTTTCAAGTTCAAAAACCTGGCTGGGCGACTAGGATTCGAACCTAGACAAGTGCCTCCAAAGGGCACTGTCCTACCATTAGACGATCGCCCAACATTGGCAACCGATGGCGAGTCTCTCTCGCAAAACAGTTGCCTGTCAACAAACTTATTGCAAAAGCATTTCGCGCCAGTAAGGGATGCGCGGCAGGGTGCGGGTCAAAGTACTCCGAACACCGGCCGGCTTTAGTCTTTCCTGTGCCGCTTCCGCGTCTCCACGAGTCTGGTACAACCCAAAGAGAGCTGAACCTGACCCGGACAGCGAGGCATGGAGGGCTGCCTCCGGTGTGCCGTAGCCCAAAAGAATGCGCTTGATCTCTGCAAGGGAGGGATGCTGGGGAAATACGACGCGTTCAAAGTCGTTTTGGATCCAGCTACTGATCCCGGTGCGGACAAGCGCGGACTCGTGACGTCCGGCCAGGTCCTCTTCATTTGAGAGGACACCGGAGGAACCAACTCCCTGCTGTCCTTCGAAGAATTCTCCACGAAATGCTTCGTGGAAAGATCCGCCAAAGGCGCTGGCATAGGCGCGGTTCAACTCCTTTAGTTTATCTGCACTTGCCTCAGCGGTCAAACCCTCGGCGGCGCACAGCGTGTCCCAGTCGCGAAAAGCCTGAGGAGTAGAAACGCCAATGTCGGGCGTCGCCAAGACGCACCAGACCGGCTCGATATCCGGCAAGGCAGAGACCTGCTGCCCGCGGTCCTGGCCCAAGACCGTCCCACCGATCAGAAACAGGGGCACATCGGACCCCACCTGGGCCGCGATTTCCAGGCGTGTCGTCTCCCAGGTTGCCCCGACACGGCGAACGAGACATTCGGCGCCCAACTCGTTCTCGAGGCCAAGCAGTGCGGCGACGGCATTGGCCGAACCTGCACCGAGACCGCCCTGCACAGGCAGCCGCTTCTCAATATTGATCTCCACTTCGGCGCTAACTCCAAGCGCATCAAGAGCAAGTGCCACCATCTTCCAAGCCGTATTGCTGCTGTCCGTGGGAACGCGGGCGTCGTTCGCGGTGAGCCGCAATGAGGTCGCCGGCGCCGGCAGGGCAGAAACCCTGACCACGTCGTAAATTTCAAGCGTCTGGTAAACCGTGGCGAGCCCATGAAAGCCATCCGGGCGGGGTGCACCAATATAGAGGCCGAGGTTGATCTTGGCGTGCGAGCGAACAGCGGTGGGCATACTGGATCATTGTAGAGCCGGTCTGCCCGGGTGCTTTCGTTGACCGCATCGTAGCAATCATCTGTTTTGTTGGAACGGAACTAGTTACAGCGCCGTAATATTGGCGTCTCAATAGACACGGGCTTCGCCGCCGGGCAGTTCTCGAGCTTTCTTCCCTCCCGCTGCGCTTCGAGAATCGCTCCGTCGATCATCCAGGGCCGGCATGGGTTTTGAAGGACGCCGGCTGGATTTCGAAAGGCGGTCGAAAGGGGGGGTTATGCCGTTCCTCTGCAGACTCCGAGTCTCTCTCGCGATCCTTCTGAGCGTTCCGGTGCTCTCCCTGCCTGCACAGCACATCACCTATTCCGCGCCCATGACGGAGCGCTACGGCAAGCCCTACGTGATGGTCGAGATCAACGGGAAAGGGCCGTACCGCTTTATCATCGACACCGGAACCGGCACGGACGCTTTTGTGAGCCCGGAGCTGGCAGACGAGCTGCAGTTGCCTGCAACGGGGGAGTCAGCAGTGCTCAAGGACCCCAGCATGCAGGGCGGGCAGCGAGTGCCCATCGTTCTGCTGCGATCCATCACCATTGCAGGGGTGGAGTTCTATCGGGTCAAGGCCCGCCGGCATTCGGTGACTGGGGAAGCCGGCACGTGCCAAGGGTTGCTGGGATTCACCCTCTTCCGCGATTATCTGCTGACACTCGATTTTCCCAACCGCCAGGTGCTGCTGACCGAGGGCGCGCTGAATCCGGATGGAGAGAAAACGACGCTGACTTTCCGCATGCCGTATGGGGTGCCGATCGCCAGGCTGAGCGTGAATGGGCAAGGCGTGGAGGCGCAACTCGATTCCGGCGGGGGCGGCCTCAGCCTGCCGGAGGGGCTGGCGGCACATCAAAAATGGGACATCCCTCCAGTCGTCTTTGAGACCGGCGAAACTCTGGCCACACGCTTTGACATCAAGGGCGCCAAGCTTGCCGGGGACGTGAAAGTGGGCAAGTACACCTTCACCCATCCGGTCGTGGAGATTCATCCGGCATTTCCGCTGGTGAACTTCGGATCGCCGCCGATGACTAGCTTTGCCATCACGTTTGACCAGAAAAGCCTGCTGGTGCAGTTTCGCGCCAAAGGCGACCACTTCAAGCTAACCGCTCCGTCCTGCCCCACGCGCCTGACCAATCAGCCGACTGCCGTGCCCACATCCCACGCCCTGGTGCCGTTGGGCTGAGGCCTGTCTAAGTATTCTGACGCCATTCGTTCACTCCACATCTCAATGCAGGCTGGCTCCGATCTCCTGATACCCGCGCATCGATTCACGCACGGTCGCTTCCTTCTTCCACTTTTCGGTATGCAGAAGCAACTGTGTGCGATAGATTTATGTCGATTCCGCCACTGTTCCCTCTGAACCCGTGCTCGCGGAACCGGCAACCAGCGCGCCTACAGAGGTTGGCAGTCTATGGTTCGCTCGCGATCGCTCGAGATTGGAGAACGCTATGAAACGCCGTTCCTTCCTCAAGGCAACAGCTGCATTGCTTCCCGCAGCAGGACTCAAGGAATTCGCACTTGCCCAGGCTGCAGCCGTCCCGGCTACTGAGCAGGTCCATGTGGTTGGAGCGGGTCAGGACCGCTTTGGAGAATCGCATTCGCGGGGGTACAGCAACATCCTTTTCAAGGTTGCAGGCGTGAAACCAATGGGGGCATGTTCATCATTGAACACACCAACCTGATCAAAGGCGGCCCGCCGCTGCATCTTCACCTGCACCAGGAAGAGTGGTTTTATGTGATGGAGGGCGAAGTACTTTTCCAGATCGGTGATAACCGGCACCGACTTGGCAGTGGCGAGTCTGTGTTGGCGCCGCGCAACATTCCACACACCTTTTCGTCCCTTGGCGACAAGCCTGGGCGCTTGCTGATCGCATTCAAGCCAGCGGGAATGATGGAAGAATTTCTGCGCGTAACACCTGCACCTAACCCGCCCGTTCAGGACGCTGCATTCTTTCGCAGCTATGGAATGGAACTGATAGGGCCACCGCTCGCGGTTTAGCCCGCGCAATCATCCCTGACTCAATGCGAGGGTCTTTGCAGCGCGCAATGTGGCTACCGGGTCGGCGCTGGGCTTGAACTCCATGGCCACTGTGCGGCGGTAGTTGAGTTGCGCAAGCTTGCGATAGATGTTGGTGTAGTTGATTTCGCCGGTACCGGGCTCGTGCCGACCGGGCACATCGGCGACGTGGATGAGGCCAATCAGGTCAATGTGCTTCTCCAGCTTTTCAATCAGGTTCCCCTCGGCAACCTGCTCATGGAAGATGTCATAAAGAAACTGCACCTGGGGATGATTGACCTGGCGCACAATTTCGATTGCTTCAGCGGCAGAGGTGAGGAAGTATTTGGGATTCTCCTCCGGATCGATGCACTCGAGCAGGAGACGCACCGGCTGGCCATCGATCTGGCGGCCCTCGACCAGCGCGGCTGCGCGCTTGAGGGTTTCAATGGAAATCTGGTGTTGAGCCTCGCGGGTCAGGTCCGGGAACACATTCCCTGAGAGCACGATCATGGCAGGACAGGCGAGGGTTTCCATGGGAACAAGCGCCTGAGTGAGCTCGGCCAGAAAAGCTTCACGCGTGTCTGGATTAGCCACGCCGTGAGCGAGACCCGCCGTGGCATCGAACTTGATTCCCAGCCGCTTGCGGGCAGTGTTGGCGCGGGCAAAGTCGTCTGCGGACCATTTGCGATATTCGCCGACCAGTTCGACGTTGGAGTAACCGGCTTCGGCAACCTTCGACAGGCGGTCTTCGAACGCCAGGTCGGTGAAGACCGTCCACAGCATCACCGAGAGCTGAAACGGCGAGGCTTTGGATGAGGACTCGGCCGCAACTGGCGCTGCCTGCAGTGGAGAGGCAACGGCAGTCAAGGCCGCAGTCGCTAGGGCTTGCGTAAACGATCGGCGGTTCATGCGGCCTCCTGAGGTTTCGCCTTTGCCTTTGACTTTTTTCCCGCCTTGCGCGAACGGCAAAGTTCTTTCCAGTCCTTTTCGGTCTGGTCAGCGTAGAGCGCACCGAAGCGCCCGAGCGCTTGAGCGAAGCCATCGCCACTGCCAAGGTATCCTGCGATCACCAAGGGGTCCCCCGAGCGGGCGTGGCCGCGCGCGAGCAGTTCGCCGCAGACCTGCGCGTAGGCCGCAAGGCCGCTGCCGGACATGTCCTCAATGTCGATGGAGCCCTTGTGATCGTTGAGCTGGCGCACCAGATACTGGCGGCCCGCAATGTGCGTCCAGCCTAGAAACGGGTCAGACTGCAACTGCATGGCCTTCTGGCCCTCCGCCACGCGCTGGCCATTGTGATGCGGCGGATGAGCTTCAGGCAGGTAGGCGTTGTAGCCGGAGGCAGGCTCCTCCTTGATTTGCAGAAAGAGGGCGTCGGCCGGGCCGTTGCCCTCGAAGTAGACGCAGTAGTCGCGCAGACCCACCGAGCCGGTGCCAACCACCTTGAAGGCCACGTCCATCGGACGATAGAACGACAACAGATGCTGGCGCTGGGGCTCCAGCATCTCCCGGTATGGCCCAAGCGAAGCAAGAACGAGAGCGGCCTGGGAGCCGGAGACGCGAGTCAGGATGGGCTTGGATTCCTTGAAGCGGCGCGGGCCGCCGGACTTGTTGGAGATTGGCTCGGTCAGCTGCTCGAGCGTGTGCTGCGGCGTAGCCCGTTCAGCTTTCAACAGCGCTTCGTGAATGGGCGCGACCGTTCCCAGGCGATGCACCTGGAATCGCCCCACCTCAAGGTGCGGCATTTTGGCAAATGCACGCATCTGCGCGATGTAGCGTTCAATACATTGCTCCACAGCCTGCAGGATCGAGTTTTCCTTCTGGCAGGCAGCTCTTCCGGCAAGCGTGATTGAGGCCGCCATCCGCTTCAGATCCCACTCAAAGGGCCCTCGAATGGTCTCGTCGAAGTCGTTGATGTCGAAGACGAGCCTTCCGTCGGGCGCCGCAAAAGCACCGAGGTTGCGCACATGCGCGTCGCCACAGAGCTGGCAGACGATTCCGGTATTCTGGAGCACGGCCAAGTCCGCGGCCATCACGGGCACAGCGCCTCGAAAATAGCCGAATGGCGACTGCGCCATCAGTTCATATTTGAACTTGATCAGCGCCGGAACGCGGCCCTGCATCGACCGGTCGAGAAGAGTTGAAGGAGAGACCTTCCGCGCCTTGGAGTTGAACGCGTCATGGGCCTGGCGGCCGACTTGTTTCCGCCGTGATTGGCCAAGATGGGTGCGTTCTTCAGGAGTCGCCCAATGCATATAGCCCGGACCATACAACTCTATGCCCCCGGCGTGCAACCGAAGACTCTGCCTACACCTGGTGAGTTACACTTTTTCAGTAAGCTCCTCACCTCTGACCGAACCCTGAAAACCTGTGGTGGGATCCACTCCTGGAGGATTTCCCCTTTGACGCGTATTGCCGCCCTTTTTATATCAGCCCTTGTTGCCTCTTGTATCGCAAGCCCCTCTCTGAACGCTCAAACACCCGACGCGCAGGCTCCAACTAAGCCGCTGACGGTCGAGGCCATCTTCACCCATGGACCGATCGCCGGGCATCCGCCCGAGGGACTCACATGGTCGCCTGATGGAAAGCATCTGACGTATCTGGATGGAGGCGAGCTGATCGATCTCGATCCTGCCACGGGCAAGCCTCATGTGATGGTGAGCCGGGCCAAGCTTGCCTCCATCTCGGGAGCGGGCGGTTCTGAGACAGACCGCGATCATCGCGATCGGTACAAGATGGCAAGCTATCTGTGGGCGCCTGACTCCTCGCACCTGCTCTTTGACTCCAGCGGGCGGCTCTGGCTTTACGATTTGCACAACGGCACGGGAGTTGAGGCTGGGTTCTCGGGTGCTGCTTCAGGGGACGATCCCAAGTTTTCACCTAACGGCGAATTCGTCTCCTTTATTCGCGATCACGGATTATCCGTATTGCATCTCAAGGACCCTGGCACTCCCCCAGTTGCAGTGGCGCCCGCGCCCAACCCGAACACGCTCAATGGCGAGGTGGACTGGGTCTACGAAGAAGAGCTAGATACGCGCAGCAACTACTACTGGTCGCCGGACTCGAAGAACCTGGCATTTCTGCAGATGAATGAAACGGATGTGCCGCGATATCCGATTACTGACTGGATTCCTACCCATGCCGCGGTGGATTTCCAACGCTATCCTCAACCTGGCGATCCCAACCCCAGCGTACGCTTAGGCGTGGTTAGCGCAGTGGGCGGCAAGACGGTGTGGATCAGGCTTCCCATTCATGACGGGCAGGATTACATCCCGCGCTTTGGCTGGGTCGATCGCAAGACAATTTGGATTGAGACCGTGACTCGCGATCACCAGCACAGGGACATCTACTTTGCCGACGCGACGACAGGGTTGGCGCATTCAATCACTCAGATAACCGACAAGACGTTTCTCGACGACAACTACGACGTTTCAGTGGGCTACGGCACCATCGTACTGTCCAATTGGACCGATGGCCACAACCATCTCTATCTCTACGCCTACGATCAGGCCAATCCCTTGGAAGCCGCGGGCACGCTGCAGAAGCAACTGACGAAGGGCGATTTCGAAGTCGAGGAAGTCTATCGTGTGGATCACGCCGGGAAGGTGATTGACTATGCCAGCAACGAAGGCAACGAGATCGAGCGCCAACTCTGGCAAGTGAGCTTTGATGGCGAACGCAAGCAGCTGACCACGACTGCCGGGTACCATGAAGGAAATTTTGCGCCTAGTGGCACCGCCTTCACTGATGAGCAATCCTCGCGCCTCGAACCGCCGATTGATCGTCTATGCAAAGCGGCCGGCGAATGCAACGTCTTTTGGCAGACGCACGCGATGGACGGCTACCACCTGCGCGCACCGGAACAGCTTGAAATCAAGGCCCACGACGGCAGCACACTTTACGCGACGTTGCTGCTGCCCGGGGGCGTAACCGCCGCGGCAAGTGTTCCGCTGATCGTGAATCCCTATGGCGGCCCTGGCCCGCAATCGGTGTCGAACCGTTGGGGGAGCGACAGCCTGCTCTTCGACGAGTTGCTGGCCCAGCATGGCTTTGCTGTGCTGCACGCTGACAATCGCGGCACCGGCAATCGCGGTCGCGCCTTTGCGCAGCAGGCATGGCATAACTTCGGCCCGGTGCAATTGGAAGATCAATTGACGGTGGTGGATGCTGTGCTGGCACAGAATCCCCAACTCGATAGCAAGCGACTGGGCTGGTGGGGCTGGAGTTGGGGCGGCACCTTCACGCTTTATGCCCTGTCCCATTCCGATCGCTTCCGCACCGGTGTTGCGGTTGCGCCGGTGACCGACTGGCACGACTACGACTCCATCTACACCGAGCGATACATCAGCCAGCCAGCGGAGTTTCCGGAGGGCTATCGCGACTTCTCAGTGGCCAATACGGCGGCCAATCTGAAAGGGCGTCTGCTCATCGTAGCCGGAACCGGCGACGATAACGTGCACATGGAAAACTCCGTGCAGTATGTGCAGAAGCTCATTGAGGCCCAGATGCCCTACGACCTTCAGATCTTCCCGCGGAAGACTCATTCCATCTCGGGGCCCGATGTGCGCACACATCTCTACAACAGGATTCTGTCCCAATTTGAGACGTATCTGAAGCCGCCGGCCCAATAAGTGCTTCCGGACCTCCTCGTTCTCGCCGGGAGCGAGGCACGACATTGGAGAAGGCGCACGGTAGCCGTGTTGACCGGCTTGGAGTGAAAGGCATGTTCCCGTCAGATGGCTTATTCTCGTTGGGCCTCGCTGGTCCGATTGCCCTCTTGTACTTTGGTTTTGTAGCGATAGGACTGGTGTGCATAGGGGCTGCAATTGTGGTCCGGCGTGAAGCGAACTCTGAACTGACAAGTGCAGATCGCAGACACTGATCGACTCGGCCATCGCGAGCCTTGTCATTTCGGTCCTTTATCGATCGTTGGGGGAGCCGTCTACGTCAAAGGAGCCATTGGAATGGGAGCGATACGTACTCTTGTCGGAGTGTTCATCCTGTGGCCCGTCAGCGGATTGATTCCTATGCTGGGAAGGGGCGCCGGACGTAGGCTGCTGCTTGCTGGCCGCGGGCTGATCGCGCTCTTAATGGTGTCTCTCCTGCTGGCCGTCTGGATTCATGGGTCGCTGTAAAGCAACTCGCGCCGTAGGGCACGACGCCAATTCTTAGTCATG
>Ga0182018_10000481_pt1 | contig 52389 bp, 40 predicted proteins | sample 812P2MmetaG_FD_120490 | JGI IMG/M metagenome (GOLD analysis project Ga0182018, IMG submission 120490) | Permafrost microbial communities from Stordalen Mire, Sweden - 812P2M metaG | ecosystem: Environmental > Terrestrial > Soil > Wetlands > Permafrost | place: Sweden: Stordalen | collected... | reverse complement strand
TCGTACTCTCGAGACCCTCCAGCCTGCCGTCGCCCGCAGCCTCTCATGCTTCGAATCCAGTGACCGCCAAGGGTTTTTTCGGCATGCTCAATATGCCGCTATCTAACTCGAAAATGCTCTGGGTCCGGCCAAATCCGCTTGTCCCGGTTCAGGTCCCGGCGGGGCCACCCCTTTTTGGGACTAGCGAACCACGATGGCTTGTTGGGAACCGGTTAGCCCGGGTCCACTGGCTGTGAGGATGATCGTTCCCTCGGAACCCGCCGCTTGCACCACCACCGCCGCGAGTCCGTTGAACACTTTTCGTTCCCAATTTGCCGCCTCCCGTGCCACGAGCAAGGAGCCCGGGCTTGTGTAGTCGAAGCTCCTTGGCGGCTTCGGAAAGGGCTTGGCGACAACCATCACCTGGTTATCGCCCGCGAGGAGAGCGGAAGCATCGATGGGGATGGCCGGGCTCTTCGCTCCCAGATTGGCTTCTCCGGCGACCTTCTTTCCGTTGATGAAGACCTCTGCGCTGTCGCCGAGCGGCGGGAGAAGCAGGGAGGCTGACCCCGACAAAGGTCCCATTACCGAAATGATGCCGCGATAGACGGCATTGTCTGTCGGATATCTCTGGTCGAGGCCGCTGAACACCGACTGCCACGAGGGCCCGTCCGGTTCTTTGGCAATCGCCGTCGGATCGCCGGCCGGCCCCAGCGTCCTCATTTTCCAGCCTTGGATCCTGATCTCATCAGCGGCCTCGATGAAGCGGCTGGGTTCATGGGAGGCGGGATCGCCATTGCCCACGGCGATGATCCGCCCCGGTCCCGAGATCGAGAAATTGATCCCGGTGTCGGCTGTCGGCACCAGGCGTCCCTTCCCGTCCACGACGCGGACTTCGACAAACGCCGCATCCCTCCCGTTCCCCTCGAGGTTTGGGCTGTCCGTCGAGAGGGCCAGCCGCGAGGCGTCCTCCGTGGTTTCAACCACGTCCGAGACGGTCACCGCGCCATCCTTATATCCCCGGGCGGTCAGGGTCCCCGGGTGATAGGGAACCGACCATTCGACGCTGCCATTCCTTGGCATCGGCTTCCTGCCGAGGCTCGTTCCGTTCAGCACCAGCTCAACTTCATCCGTATTCCCGTACACCTTGACGGGAATCAGGGTTCCCTCGCGCCCCGCCCAATTCCAATGGGGGAACACATGGACGACAGGTTCGTTCGTCCACCACGACTTGAGATAGTAGAAGCTGTCCTTGGGGAACCCGCAGTTGTCGAGAATGCCCGACTGCGAGCTCACCTCTGGCCAGCCGTAGGGGTGGGGTTCGCCGCCGTAGTCAAAGCCAGTCCAATAAAAGATGCCGGCCAGGAATGGGCGCTCGGCGTAGAATTGCCACCCGGCCTCGCATCCCCATTTCGATAGCCGGTAGGTTTGGCCCATGTACGCCTTCCCAGGGTCGTCGAAATAGATGCCGCGGGTCTGGCGGGTGGTCGTCTCCTCGGTGCCCACCCCGGATTGGGCCGGGAACAGCCTGTGGTGGAGGTCGATGTCGCCCTGGACAATGTAGTTGTAGCCCATCACTTCCGTGACGGTGCCTATGCCGCCCTCCCATCCCCCGCTGCATCCGGCCGTGAATTCCCGGGTCGGGTCAAGCCGCCTTCCGAAGGCCTGCATTGCGGCGGCGACCCTCGCTCCGGTGACGTTTCCCTCCATCGACCATTCCTCGTTGCCCATGGACCAGAGGACCACGCTTGGATGGTTCCTGTCCCGGAGGATCATCTGCCGAAATTCCTCGAGGATCTCCGGCGACGTTCCCATCCGCCTTGTCTCGTCCACCACGAGCATTCCCAGGCGGTCGCACGCGTCCAGGAATTCGGGTGAAGGCGGATTGTGGGCCGTGCGGATGGCATTGGCCCCCATGGACTTCAGCCGCCTGATCCGGTAGTCCTGAAGCGAATCGGGGACGGCGACGCCCAAGCCTCCGAGGTCCTGGTGCTCGTTCGTGCCCTTGAGCTCAACGCGGACCCCGTTCAGGAAAAATCCGTGGTCGGGGTCGAAGCGGATGCTCCTGATTCCAAACGGTGTCTCGCGCCGGTCGACGACGGCCCCCTTCGAACGGACCGTGGTGATCAGCCGGTGCAGATAGGGGTTTTCCACGGACCACAGTCTTGGCGATGGCAGCGCCAAGGTTGTCGGGAAAGTGGCCGCCTCGCCGGCCGCCACCGCCACATTCCGCTCGGTATGTGAAGCCAGCAGGGAGCCGTCAGCCGACTTAATCGCCTCCTCGAGGTCGAATAAGGCCCTTTCCGGGCCCTCATTTGAAACCGTGGCCTCGATGGCCACGCTGGATGCGCCTGGGTTCAGCTCCGCGGCGACGGAAACACCCTCGGGCGCTATGTGAAGCGGCGCCTGCTTGTCCAGCCACACGTGCCGGTAAATGCCCGCCCCTTCATAAAACCATCCCTCCTCCATCGTTGCATCGACCCTCACCGCGACTAGGTTTTCGGCGTCATACTTGAGGTACTCGGTCAAGTTGTAGCGCGAGCCCATATATCCGCTGGTCTGGCGCCCAAGGTAGTAGCCATTGATCCAGACCTGGCTGTCCCGAAATATCCCGTCGAACTGGATGTAGATTTTCCTCCCGAGGTCGGAACCGGGGACGCTGAAGTGCTTCCGGTACCACCCGACGCTCGTTCCCGGGAAATGGGGACCCATTTTTCGGAAACCATGGCTGTAGCTTCCCTTCGGGTCGAAGGGGAGTTCGACGGCCCAGTCGTGGGGAAGTGAAAGGGTGCGCCAAGCCCGGTCATCGAATCCCGAGGCGGCGGCGCCGTCACCGTAACCCGCCTTGGCAAAATAGGAGAAATAACCGGAGGCATGCCCAAAATCCTTTTCAGAATCGAAGGGGTGCCCAAAGGCAAAGCGCCAGCCGTCGTCGAAGCGATCGTGTTCGGATTGGCATGGGCCCGTCATCGCGACGTCCGCCGCGCCGAGGGACATCGCAAACGCGAACGGAATGAGGAGAGCAATGCGGGTGATGGCCGTTTTCATTGCTCAATCTTTTGGATGCGCGAATTTGCGGACTGCGCAGCCTTTCCTACTTCAGCAATCCCTCGGGCGGGAACTGATCAAAGCGACGCGACACCTGCTTCCCGAAGAGACGAGCGTCTGCAAAATCCAGCACGGCCTGCCAATCGTCGGGCGTGAAGGCATGGGTGCCGGGCCGGTAGTTGACTCCAAGGCTATCCTCCGCGTGCAGGAACCTGTATACCGGAAGAGCGGCAAAATACGACGCCTGGGAGGCCTTTCCATTGCAGTATTGATCTTCCAAACCTTCTGCCGAGATAAGGGGACGCGGCGCCACCAGGGAAATCAGCCAGTGCTGGTCAAACGGCAGCGACTTCACGTTCCCCGCGTATTGCGGGAGCTTGGGCGAGACGTGATAGGGGAAGCTTCGAACATATTCCTCCAGTCCCTCCTTGCCTCCCCGCGCGGCGCCGTTCACCCGGAACAATCCCGTGCCGGCGCATCCCGATCCCACCGGGGCGACGAGGGCGAAACGCTCGTCCATCGCTCCTGCGATCAGCGCCGTTTTCCCGAGGCGTGAATGACCGACGGCAATAAGCTTCGTATGGTCGATGAAGGGCAACGTCTCCAGATAGTCCGCGCAGCGGGACATCGTCCATGCGTAGACTCCCAAACCGCCCCATGACATGTTGGGATATGCCAGGAAGTATCCCGTCGAGTGCTGCGTGGGGTTGTCGATCGCCGACTGGGTGTAGCCATAGGTGGCCAGGGCATACCCGCGATCGAACACGGCCTTGTCCGACACCGCCAGGGATTCAGGGTCTGTCATGCGACGCCTCCACTCCGCAAACCTGCGCTGGTTTTCATCCTGGGGCGGGGCCTGCGCCGGACCCGATACCTCCGGGGCCTTATCCGAGAAATGGGGGGTCTCAAAGAAGTTGGGCTGGACAAGGGTAGGGAAGGGCCCCGTCCCAACCGGGGTGAAGAGGGCGATCTTCAATGTGAGCTTTTGATCCGGCCCGAACCTCAGATCGATCTGCCGGAACATCACCTTTCCTCCGGGAAGCAGCGTCGAACCCGTCTCTTTCCCCTCCACATTTCCAGAAGAGGGAGGCAGGTCGCCGATGAGGGTTTCCAGCAGGATCTTTTTCATCTCCTCGCGGCGGATCCTCCACTGCGCGACAGTTGTGACCTGCCGGCCGTCATTCATGACCAGCGGATCGGGGAGATTCAGGCTCGAGACCATCAACTCGGCCGCTGTCGAATCCTGTTGGGCTTGCTTCCCATCTTCCGCGCCGGCTCCCAAGACATGATCGTGAGTCATGAATCCCGCCAGAATCACAGCCAGAACCTTTCGGTTTGTTCGCATCCTATTCATTCGCCGGCGGAAGCTGCCCGATGGAGTTGAAAGTGGCCATTTCAAAAGCCAACCCAGCGGCATCCGATCTGCTCTTCACTTGGTGTCCCGGTTCAGGTCCGGACGGGGCACCACCTGTACTTCTGATCACCAGAGGGTTGGAACCAACGACGCGTCAGCGATGTTGGCGTCTTTTGTGACCAGCGACAGTCGGTGAATCTTTGCTGTGGCCGTGATGATCTGGTCAAACTGATCACCGTGGGGAAGAGCCAGCATCGGGGCCGCAATCGCAATCTCTAGATTTATAGGCAGCACCGTCACATAGTTGAGCAAATGCGCGAGGACGACTGCTGGGGATCCTTTGAACGAGATGCGCCCCGCATGGAGCAATAGGCCGATTTCCTGGAGAGAAACATCGGCAATAGCCAATTGCTCGTATGGAGTCGTGGCGATCGCTCGGGCGGCTTTGTTGCTCAATCGCTCGTCGTCGGTCGCGGCCCATAGAAAGGCGTGGGTATCCAGCAGATATTTCAGGCGGGGCATCACAATGAAGGTTTCCAGCTTTCATCCGGGAGTGTGGGCTTCGTCAGATCGCCGTGGAACACGATCTTGCCCTTTGCAGCGCCAAGCAGCGATTTGCGGGATGCCGCAGCCGTGAATAAAAACTCGCCCTCTTTATCCTGTACGCGAACCGCTTCCCCTTTGCGCGCTTTTGCCTTAAGCGACGAGAAATTACGCAGGAAGTCTCGTGTGTTTGTTATCATGTTTTGACGGTGTATGACATATCTATATATGTCAAACAACCATGGCTTGTCCTTGAGGGACAAATTCTGAGCTGGATTCTCATATTGCACAAAAATCCATCCCCACCCCCTTTTCTATCACGTAGTCTATGGCAATAGATGGAAATTGTCGGTTCCCCAAAACTCGTGTCCCGATTCAAGCCCGGGTGGGGGGCACCGCTCCGGTTGGGCCTTGTGCGGTCGGATCCGGGGCGCTCAGCAATCCAGGACGATTTTTCCGGTGACTCCGCGTCTATTGAGCAGACGGTGGGCGTCGGCTGCATTCTGAAGCGGGAAGCGCGCGCCGATCACCGGCGATAACCGACCCTCCTTGAGCAGCCCAAACAGCGCCGCGAGATCCGCTGTGTACATCTCGGTGCGCGAGTCCCGCCAAAGGCGTGTGTTGTAGCCAACGCAGCCCTTGTTCGTCCCCAGTAAGGCCATTGGCTTGAAGGAAGGGTCCTGGAGATAAGTCAGCAACGCCTTGATCGGCTGGATGCGGCCGTTCCTGGTTGCACCGAATACACCGTAACATACGAGGGTGCCCGTTGAGCGCAGGGCTTGGTAGGAGCGTTTCGCATGCGATCCTGCGACAAAATCAAAGGCGGCCTCCACGCCGTCCCGGGTGTCCCGTTTTATTCGGGCGACGAAATCCTCATTCTCGTAGTCTATCGGCACCCCTCCCAGCTTCTCCACCAGGGCGAGCTTGCTGGCCGAGGCCGTACCGAACGCTCTCAGGCCCTCGATCGATGCAACCTGGAGGAGGGCCGTGCCCACGCCCCCCGCCGCCCCGTGGACGAGAATGGAGTCTCCCGCCATCACGTGGGTGCAGCGCTTGATCATCTGGTAGGCCGTCAGGTAATTGAGCACCACGCTGACCGCCGCCCCGCTTTCAAGGCCGTCGGGCACGCGGACGACGTGCTTTGACGGGACCGAGATATAACGGGAATATCCTCCCACGACTGTCATTGCGGCCACCCGGTCCCCTCGGCGAAAATCCCGCACCTGGTCTCCGACGGACTCCACCTCGCCCACCACGTCGTAGCCGGGTGTCACGGGCAGCTTTACGCCTGGGTACACGCCTTCCCTGACCAAGACGTCCGCGAAGGAGACCCCCGCGGCGCTGACCCGAATGAAAACCTCGGTCGGAAGAGGTGGATCCACCTCATCGGAAATAAGCTTCAGGACCGATGGATCGCCCTTGTGGGAAATTAAGATCCGTTCGTTTTTCATGGGGGGCTGAGGCTCAATTCGCCTGCGAGGACGTGTCAAGGCCGACAAGGAGGACGATGGCGGCGAGTATGATGGATGGTATGATCATTTTATGGTTGGGTTGTTTGAATTGGAATCCTGAACGTCTTGTACGATCACAGATGTTATCAGGTCGGCCCGAGCGGCGCAGTGGCGCCAGGCGCCAAAAACAGTGCCGATGCCGCCACGCCGCGATGTGCACCGGTTATCCATCGGGTTCCGGGGCCGCCTATTCGATTGAGAGAACGGAACGATTCACGAGCCGCTCCGCGCTTTCGGGATCATGTGACGGCAGGTAGACGAGAGGCCGCTCCTTCGCCAGTGCCGCAATCTTGGCCAGGGTTGTCCTCGCGACATCCTCGCTGGGGCTGACCCCGTCGACCTTTCCGGCAAGGAGCAGCTGCTGGTTGTAGCTCGTGTCGCCGGCTAGGAACAGCGAGGTGGAACCGCAGACGACGACCGAGATGTGGTGGGGGGTGTGCCCGGGGGTGGGTACTACGAGAACGTCACCCGCCTCCGTCAGGGACATGCTTTTCTCGAAAGGCCCGAATGGACCCCTGTCGAGACGGATGAAACTCGGCTGCCACCACCTCGGCCACCGATGGGGCAGGTAGCCCTGGATCCTGCCCCCGAGGCCGGAGGCTCTCTTGAATTCCTGTTCCGATACCCAGAAGCGGGCGTTTGTGAGGTCGGTCAGACCGCCGGCATGGTCGGTATGGAGATGCGTCAGCACGACCTGCCGGACATCCCTCGGGCTGATTCCCAATCCGCGCAGCTGCGTCCCGATCTCTTCGTCGGGGTGAACCGAGAAATGGGTTGCCCGCCGGTAGAACGGGTGCCAGCTGGGGAAATACCCCTGCTGGTGCACGCGTGACGTCTCGCCCGTGTCCACGAGGATCACTCCCTCGTGGTGCTCGATCGCCCAGGCGTAGATGGGAAGCCACTCGGTCCACTCCGGGTCAAGGAGCATGTCCGTGACACGCTTGAGGCCCTTCGATTTTGATTCCTGCTGGGATTTTCGCACCTGCACGAATCCGGTGCGGATTGCATGGACTTTCGGCATAGAGTCGGCCGAAGGGCGTTTTTTTACTGGGGCTGCCAGGTCTGATGGTTGATATGAGTTCATGGTTGTCTTGGAGGGTCCAAGACTAGCAGGCCGGAGGGGCCTGCGCAGTGGCGCCACGCGCCAATAACATTGCCGATTCCGCCACGAGCAGGGATCCTCGGGAGGCCGTGAACTCCGGATATCAAAACAGCGTCCACGTCGCCGTGTTAACGGAGCTGATCCGGTATCTGGAGCGCAGCGGCCACTCCATCGAGGAGTTCAGCCGCCTTTCCGGGGTCAGCGGCGAGGCGCCTAAGGATCCGGACGCCCGGGTGCCGTTCGACGCGATGTTGCGGAGCTGGGCGGCCGCCCTCGAACTGACCAGGAACCCGGCGCTCGGCCTTGCCGTGGGAGCCGACTACTCGAGCAATTCGCACGGGATCCTGGGTCACCTGATCTCGCACTCGGAGACCCTGGGGGGCGCCCTCAAGGTGCTCTGCCGATATCAAATGCTTCTTTCCGGCGGGGACCCGATCGAACTCAAGGAGGGGCGGACCCAGGCCTACCTCATATTCAATGCGGACGATCCGAACCCGGCGGTTTGGCCCACGGTCGTGGAGCGGACATTTGCCAGCATCGTCACTGTCGCAAGGGGCGAGGCGCTGGGCCATTTCTTCCTGGAGGGCGTCGAGCTTGATTATCCCGAGCCGGCCCACGCCTCCGCCTACCGTAGATTCTTTTCGGCACCCTGCCGCTTTGGAGCAAAGGCCAGCCGGCTCATTTTCTCCAGCACCCACCTGGGCCTGCGGATGCGCAACCGGCACTCGGCCCTTCATTCGCTCTTGTCGCGGGAGGCCGAATCCACCCACAAGGGCCTCTTCGAAGAGAAGAACGCCACGACAGCGAAGCTGTGGAAAACGCTGCCGAATCTCCTCGATCGCGGAGTGATTTCGGTGCGAGACGCGTCCGAGGCGCTCAACCTGAGCGAGCGCACGCTCCACCGGCGCCTTTCGCTTGAAGGGGCGACCTACCTTGAATTGCTGGACAAGGCGCGATTCGAACGCTCGATGCGCCTGATGGCCGCCCCGGGCATATCCCTGGAGGAGGTCGCACTTGCCTGCGGATTCCTCGACAACAGCGGATTTTACCGCGGCTTCAAGCGATGGACCGGGATGGCTCCCCGGGCCTACCGGCAATCCGGTGAAAAGAATCAAAGGTTGGCTCCGGAATTGTCGCCTAGGGTCTCAAGGAAGTCGCCGTAGCTGAGAATGAGCATCATTTAAAGGGGTCGGCTTACGGCTGAAGCCTCCATCGTGCGACCGAAGAAGGAATGAGGAATTCAGGCTTCGAGGGAGCGACGCTCCTTTGATATGATTGCGACAACTGAACATTGTTATCTGCCTAATGATAGAGAGTTATGTTCCCCATGGAGCACATTTCAAAGTCCGGTGGTGGTTTCACCATCCGTTGAAACAGGCACAGGATTGAAAATGTGGTTGAATTTCAAGATTAGACTGGTTTCAGTTGTCATTGAAACATGCCTGATATTGAAAATGAGCAGTTGAAACCAGCCCGTGAGGTTCTTGAAAGCATCCTCATGGCCATTCCAGGCGCCAAACTGGAGTGGGATATTTACGCTCAGAGCGATAAGCCGCACCTAACCCAACTTGCCGACTTCACGGTGACCGTGAACACCAATCATAGGCTGGACACCCTCGTGGTGGAATTTAAGTCACAAGGTCATCCTCGACAATTGCGCGAAGCGATCGATCGATTGCTTAGATTCCGCCACCGCTCGAATGGCGCCGATTATCTCGTCGTGGCGGCGCCGTTCATCACGAGTGAAGGGGCCGCGGTGTGTCAGGAGGAGAACGTGGGTTACTATGATTTAGCCGGCAACTGCCGCTTAATCTTCGGAAATTATTACGTGGAAAGAAGCGGCCGACCCAATCTGGTTCGCAAGGATCAGGTCAGTGCGTCGAATCTCTACGGCCCTAAGAGCGAACGAGTACTCCGGGTCCTTTTTGAAGGTCGGGAATGGAAAGTGGTGCCCCTTGCCGAGCGCGCTAACGTGAGCACGGGAACAGTCTCAATCGTTCGAAACCTCCTGCTTGAACGTGAGTGGGCCAAGGAAGGCCCCGGCGGCCTAAAGCTGACCCAACCGAAAAAACTGCTCACCGATTGGGCGGCGGTGTGGAAACGTCGCCGCGATAAACCGAAAACATATTTCACGCCAAAACCGCTCGCCGAGATCGAAGCGGAAATGGCCAAGTTTGCCGACCAGCATCACGCGCAGTTTGCGCTTACTGGCGCCGCGGGCGCGTGGCGCGTCGCTCCGATGACCCGCTACAATCGCGCACAGGTTTATTGGGACGGTGATCCCGATCTGCTGGCGACTGGTGTTGGCCTCAAGCCAGTCGAAACCGGGGCCAACGTGCATATTCTCGCTCCTCGGGATGAAGGCGTTTTCTTTGCCAAGGAGGATGTCGTTGGCATGCCGCTCGTTTCGTCGCTGCAACTCTACCTGGACTTGCAGCGCGACCCAGCGCGCGGCGAGGAAGCCGCCGAGCATATCTGGGACATGCGCCTTTTTCCCACCAATGCCGGATGAACGCGTGGAGGCGAATCGGATTCTGCTTCGCGACGTGTGCGCGTTGCTGGCGGCGCATGGAGACGATGCCGTGCTGATTGGCGGCTGGGTGCCGGAGGTGAGATTTCCAACCGCTCGGCCTCCGCACATCGGGAGCATCGACGTGGATTTGCTGCTTCGATTGCGGCGCGAACAGCACAATACTGTCGTGGCGCTCCTGCTGAAAAACGGATTTTGGCGGGGCCAGCACCGATACCAATTTTTTAAAGACGTCCAAATCGGCAGCGGCCGCACAATTCCTGCACGACTCGATTTGCTTACGAGTTCCCGGCATCACGAAGAATTCTTTGAATCGGCGGAGGCGTCCCTTCAGCCGGTGCACGGCGTCGACATCGCATTCCGCGACAACTCGGTTCTTCCGGTGGGGCCGGCCGGCGACGTGGAAATCCGGGTGGCTGGAATTGCCGCGTTTCTGACGATGAAGGGAATTGCGTTGCATGACCGGGACCCGCAGCGGGCGAAAGATGCCTACGACGTTCACTATTGCCTTGAGCAGCATCCCGACGGAATAACCGGGATCGTTGCGGAATTCGAACGCTTCCGAGACGACGAATTGGTCGGGGAAGCGTTGGGCAAGATTGCCGGGAAGTTCAGGGATGACGAAGACGAAGGACCGGGAATGGTCGCGGACGTAGAGGAAATCGTCGGCGACTACCGGGCGATCAGGAAACGGGAGGTTTACACGCGGGTGAGGGATTTCCTGGCCGCTCTGGCCGCAGCTCAAGAATGATGGCTTCGCACGGCGGCCATTTCGATGTCTCAAATCGAAAGAGAAGTTGCCGAAGTGCGCGCGCCGCACTCGCGCGAGCCTCGCGGAATATTGCCGACCCAAAGCAACCTGGACGCGCCGCCAAAAGCAGTGAACCTCAGCCCACTACGCCGCTGCAAAACCCTTTGGTCAAGGCAACACCTTTGACGCATTCTTGGCTTTCGGCTCCTCCTAGCCCCCCTTTGGTGTCTTTTCTCGGCCTCAGATCTTTGAGCTCCACTTTGAGTTTCCTGGCTAGTGATTTTTTCTTGGCAGGCATTTTCTATTTTGGTTGCGGATTAAGGGGCTGGCACCGGCCAAGGGTTATGGCCATTAATTTACCAGTGAAAGAGAAATGTGCGGGCCCTGCGCGGTTTTTGATCGGGCGCGCCCACCAGCATCGAAGTCAAAGGAGCAACAAGAAGGGCTTCGCTTAAGGTCCGGGCGGGGCCACCGCTCTGAAAATCAATGGCATGCGAAACCGCGTTTTTCGTCTTCGTGGGCGCATTGGGGCAAGCGGCCTACGGCGCTGCCTTCAAGCCGGCCTGCTCCTGCCAATTCCGTTCGTTCACGCCCCTCACGACGAGCCACAGCATCAGCGATGCTTCCGCGAGGATGCCAAGGCCCTTGATCCAGTTTGAGAGAACGTTCGCGACGGCCGGCGACAAATAGGCAAGCCAACCCACGCCGGCCGATATCAGGAGCGCGCCCAGAATTCGCGGCAGGAAAGTCGACCGTAGGATGAGCCAGCCGAGCAGGATGCAATAGGGTCCAAAAAACCACAGGGGACTGAGGTGGGACGGGGCCAGATGGAAGACGCCCAGAATTCCAACGGCGGAGCCCAGGAGGCTCACGATCGCGGCGAGCAAGGAAACGTCCCTATTCACCGGCTTGAAGAGGCCGTAGAAGAGAAGCGTCACGGCTATGTAGACGGCAAACGCGACGAGGTTGGCCGCCTCGCGAGCGGCCACCAGCCGGCGGGGCACCAGGAGCTCGCCCAGCACGGCCACCAGGAAATAAAGTAGGTACATGACGCCGATGGCCCTGGCGTTGGAATGCGGCGGCGTCTCTGCGGCTGGCCCCATGGATCAAAGCACTAGCTACGGACGCTGCGGCGTCAACGGAATGCCGCCCAGGAGGCGACTCCTCCTGGCTGCGCACGCGAAGCGAAGGCAGGCTTGCCGCTTAGTCGGTGAGGAATTTTGGTTCTCGCGGTTCGACTCGATTCCATTCGAGAATCTGGGCCCCCAGAGCATCAGTTACAACGCATCAGTCTCCCGGCTTTTTGGCATCGACTACCGCGCGCTGAAGATCTTCCGAGTGGGTCTCGCGCTCCTAGTCCTGGGCGACCTTTTTGCCCGCTCGATGGATCTGGACGCCTTCTACACGGATGCCGGTGTCCTGCCGCGGGCGCTGCTTCGAATCCCCAGGTTTCGCTTTTCGGCCCACGCGATGACAGGTGGCAGGGGAGGCGAGGAGATCATGTTTCTTCTTGCGGCGGCGTTCGCACTCTTGCTGCTGATCGGCATTTGGCCGCGCCTCGCGGCCGTGGCCTCCTGGCTTTTCATGGCGTCGCTGGACGCGCGAAACCCCCTGGTGCTCAATCACGGCGATGAGCTCCTAAAGATCTTCCTGTTCTGGTCGATATTTGTCCCCCTCTCATCCGATTCCCGCCTTTCGCCAGACGGAACAGGCAGACGGCACCTCTCCATCTTCTCGGTGGCGCTGACGATCCAGGTCTGCATCGTCTATTTCTTCGGCGCGCTGCTGAAGACCGACCCTTCCTGGAGGGTCTCGGGAACGGCGATTTATGCCGCGCTTGGCCTGGAGCAGCTTTCGACAGGGCTTGGCCGGTCGCTGCTGGACTGGCCTCGCCTGCTCAGGATCGCCACCCTCTGCGTCTATTATCTCGAGCTGCTGGGCCCGCTTCTGCTCTTTGTGCCGTGGGAAAACAGGAGGATCCGCGAGGCGGCGATCGTGGCGTTCGTCGCGGTCCACCTCGGGATCGCCGCGACCATGAATTTGGGCCTGTTCCCGTGGGTCAGCATATTGGGATGGGTCCTCATCCTGCCCTCGGAAACACTGGATTCGCTCCAAAGAGTCATGAAATGGGAGCCGGCCGCGCGCACGCCCATGGCGGTGGAGGCGCCGAAGGTGAGCGCACTGCAGAGAATCGCCACCTTGGTCCTCGGCGTGTATCTGCTTTTGGCCGTCCTCGTCTGGAACGTTCGCACCCTGGACCTGAAGACGGAGGAGGTGAATCCGGGGCCCTTTGACTGCGTGCTGCTGATGGCGCAGCTTGACCAACGCTGGAACATGTTCGCCCCGAAGCCGAATTATATCAGCGGCTGGTTCGTCGCGCCGGCGGACCTGGCGGACGGTTCGCAGGTCGATCTCCTGAAGGCCGGGCAGCCATACTCATTGAAGCGCCCGGACGTCGTTGCGGCGACATTCCCGAATTCCCGCTGGAGGAAATACCTCATAAACCTGAGCCTGCCCCGGTTCGAGCGGTACAGGCAGGCCCTGTCGCCGTTCCTCAGGGGCCGGTGGGACCGCGCACATCCTGAAAATCTGAAAATCGAGCGGCTTACGGTCTATTTCGTCTGGCAGCATTTGGCCCGAGACGGTGTGTCGCCCGTGAGAACCACGGTCATTTCCACGGATTGATTCGTGGCGGGGTTGACGCGCAATCCGTCGATCGACGCGAGAACCTCGTCCAACGTTGGCGTCCTCTGGCCGGTTGCGGATTCAGTTGGGGATTACCGGCAGGATCAGATCGGAGGGATGGCCGGCGTCGGTATAGATCGTGTTCTCGGCGGTCTGCCACCGGCGGTTGTCGTTCATGGGTTCGCCAGTGTTGGGGTTCACGTCGAAGCGCGGGAAGTTGCTGCTCGACACATCAAGCCTGATCCGGTGGCCGCGCTGGAACACGAGCGAGGTCGGGTACATCTCGATCGTGAACTCGTAGGGCTTGCCGGGCTGAAGCAGCTCCTCGTGGTCAAGGTTGTTGCGGTAGCGGGCGCGGACGATGCCGTCCGCCACATTGAGGTCGATGCCTGCGGGATAGTCGGAATTCGGCGGATAGACGTCGACGAGCTTGACCGTGAAATCGGAGTCGCGCGAATTCGACGAGGCCCAGAGCTTCACGACCAGCGGGCCCGTGACCTCGGTGTCGCGCCCAAGGGGCGGGGTCGAGTACACCAGGATGTCGTTGCGCGCCGAGAGGGGCTTCGTGTCCGGCGTCAGCCAGTAGCCCGGCCGGCCGCGCTGGTCGGCGGCGCCCTGGAACGCCAGCTTGCCCTGGGACGAGAGGTTGCCGCCGAGGGTCGGCACGGGGTTGTGCGGGTCGAAGAGATACGTCGTGGGAGGCTCCTGCGCGGGCGCCTCCTGCGAAAGCGACCCGCCGGCGTGCAGGTAGTAGGGCATGTAGACGGTCCGCGCGAGCGGCCATTCGCGCTCCTCGCGCCAGCGGCCGCCGACGAAGATGCGCCCCTCGGCCGTCCTGTGCGCGTCGCCGCCCCCCATCACGTAGATCCGCACGGGAGGCTCGCGGTCCACGCCGTTGTCGACGCCCTTCAGCCAGCGGTCGAACCAGCGGCGCTGGAACACCGCCAGGTCGAGCGACGCGTCCGGCGTGAATTGGGCGTCCCCGGCGTAGCTCAGCCTCTCCTGGCTGTGGATCCAGGGACCCACGATGAGGCGCTGGAGGCTCTTCTTCGCCTTGGTCAGGACGACAAAATTCATGTTGGCCACCTGGAGGCCCCAAGAGTCGTACCAGCCCGTGACATGGTAGACGGGGATGTCCTTATACTCCGCGACATGGTCGACGACGCTCGAGCCATGGTCCTTCCAGAAGCCGTCGTAGGCGCCGTGGCCCATCGCCTCGACCAGCCAGCTCTCGTAGTCGGGCGCAAACTTGAGCGGAGTTGTGCCGGGGCGGAGCGGAAGGCTGCGCGCGTAGTCCTGGACATGCTCGCCCAGGTCGACGAGGGCGCCCGCGGCCGCGGGATCCGAGGCGGCGCGAATGGCCGCAGGCAGGGCGTCGGGTGTCCCCGTCGCGTTTCCCAGGGTGAACACCCAGTTTAGCCAGCGCAGCTCGAACGCTCCGTGGTGGCGGACGCCGTAAAGCCCGAAGTCGGACATGGCGTTGCGCGGGATCATGGCCTTCACGTAGGGGGCGCCCGCGATCGCGAGCGCATGCTGGGTCGCGCCTCCGTACGAGGTGCCGATCGTTCCTATCGACTGGTCCGACCATGCCTGGCTTCCCACCCATTTGGCGGTGTCGAAGCCGTCGCCGGGGTCATCCCTTATCGGCCGCCAATGTCCCTCGGAGGCATAGCGGCCGCGCACGTCCTGGACCACCAGCACGTAGCCGAAGGGAACGAACATTCGGGCCAGTGCGTCCGCCCCGCCGACCTTGTCGTAGGGGGTCCGCATCAGGATTGCCGGAAACCTGCCGTCCGAGGCCACGCCGCCCTGCGCGGGCCTGTAGACGTCGGTCGCGAGGTGCGTCCCGTCGCGCATCGCGACCATGATGTTCCTTGTGGAGACAATCTCGTATGCGGTCGACGCGGGCGGGGAGGCTGGCGCCGCGCCGCTTTGCGCCTGCAGGCACGGGACGGCGCAGAGGGCCGCGATCAGCAGCCGAGCCTGAAGTTGGACATATTTCATGGGACGGCGCGGGGGCGCGGAATCTGGTAACAGGGACTATGGGGCCGGGGCCCGAACAAGGCTTTGGCTTCCCCTTCCGGGTTCAAGGCCATTGTGCCGCCCCCGGAAAAGGGATTCCCATTTCGGGCGCGGAGCCTAAAGTCTGTCGCAGTCAAACCCCATGAAATTGCCCTCTTTGCCCGGCTCCAGTCCGCGGGCTGGCGCAGGATTTTTTCGACGGACCCCGGCATTCTGGCTCCTCGCGGTGCTGTCGGCGTTTGCCGTCCAGGGAGCATCGGGCGCCCCGGACCTGAACGGCGCCTGGGTCGTGGACCATCCCAAGTCCTGGGGCGTCACGCTCCACACCTACCTGGTGCTGCACCAGGCGGGCGATCATGTCGACGGACGCGTCTACCCGAACAACTCGGCCGGCCTCACCATCCGGGGGGCGCATATGGAGGGCCCGGACATCGTCTTCAAGATCGACTGGGGATGGACGTTCCGGATCCGGCCCGACGGGGCCAACCTGGATGTCGTCGTGGGCAACGACGGGGGATGGAGGGAGGAGTCCGTCGCCCATCCGATCGCGGAGTCCGACATAGCCACCCCCGCGGTCCTCCCGCTGGCCCCCGTCCACGATGTGCCCGACAACGGGCTGGCAAGGACGCCGCCGATGGGGTGGAACAGCTGGAATCATTTCGCCGAGGCCGTCGACGACAAGGTCGTCCGCGAAGCCGCCGATGCCATGGTCAGCAGCGGCATGGCCGCAGCGGGGTATGTCTACGTCAACATCGACGACACCTGGGAGGCCGGGCGGGACCCCCAGGGCAACATCATCCCCAGCCGGAAATTTCCCGACATGAAGGCCCTCGCGGACTACGTCCACTCCAAGGGATTGAAGCTCGGGATCTACTCGTCCCCCGGCTTTGTCACGTGCGGGGGCTATGAGGGAAGCTACGGGCACGAGGAGCAGGATGCGAGGACCTACGCGGGCTGGGGCATCGATTACCTCAAATACGACTGGTGCAGCGCGGGAAGGCTCTACCACAACTCGGACCTGCGGCCAGTCTACCAGAAGATGGGCGACGCCCTCCTGCATTGCGGGCGCCCCATCGTCTTCAGCCTGTGCGAATATGGCATGGGCGACGTCTGGAGCTGGGGCCACGGCTGCGGCGGCAACCTCTGGCGCACCACCGGCGACATCGAGGACAACTGGAAATCGATGTCCAAGATCGGCTTCAACCAGGGCCGCCTGGCGCCATACGCGGGGCCGGGCCACTGGAACGATCCCGACATGATGGAGGTGGGCAACGGCGGGATGACCGCCGCCGAATACAGGACGCACTTCAGCCTCTGGTGCATGCTGGCCGCCCCGCTGATGGCGGGCAATGACCTCCGGGCGATGTCGGCCGAGACCCGGGAAATCCTCACCAACCGCGACGTCATCGCGGTCGACCAGGATGCGCTCGGCGCCGAGGCGACACGCGTGCTGGAGATCGACGGCGTCGAGGTCTGGGCGAAGCCGCTCCAGGACGGCGGGCAGGCCCTGGGCCTCTTCAACCGCGGCGACACGGAAAAGACGGCGACTTTCGGATGGGCCCAGGTGGGCCTGAGGTCCAAGCCGGCGCACCTGCGGGATCTATGGCTGCACCGGGAGGTGGACTCGGACGACGCCGGCTACAGCGCGGCGATTCCCGCGCATGGGGTCGTCCTGCTCTCTGCAAGGTGACGGGATCGGGAACCCGGTCGTCTAGGTCCGGCGTTCACGCCCCGGCGATGGGAATATCAGTCAGCGAAGCCTCGCTGCCAGCCAGGCGGTCGCCCGCGTCCACGCGGCCTCCGCCGAGGCCTCGTGGTATGCCGTCCGGTCCTCGCAGAAGAAACCGTGCCCGGCCTCCGGGTAGACCGTGACCTCGTGGACCTTGCCGAGGGACTCCAGCCGGGCCTGGATGGCGGCAATGTCCTCCGGCGGAATGCTCGTGTCCTTTCCCCCGAAGACGAGGAGCATGGGGCAGCTGATCGAATCGAGCCGGTCGATCAGAGGCGTGAATCCGATCCCGGGGCGCGGGTGGACCAGGCCGCCCCCGTAGAAGGAGATGGCGGCCGCGATGGGGAGCTCGCATGCCGCGAGCACGGAGGCCCATCCTCCCATGCAGAATCCCCAGGACGCGATGCGGGTCGCGTCGACGTCGGGGCGCTTGCTGACGTGGACGTGCGTCGCGCGCAGGTCCCCGAGGATCTGCGCATTGGTCAGCCCGGCCAGGATCGGCTTGATCCGTGGAAACTCGTCATACCCGAACTCCAGTCCCTGGCCGTCGCGGTGGAAGAGCTCCGGGGCGAATGCCGCATAACCCGCTGACGCGACTCGCCGGCAGAATCGCTTGACGTGGGCGTTCACCCCGAAGGCCTCCTGCAGGACAATGACCGCCGCCGGCCGGCGTTTCGAGTCGGGGTCGGGCACAAATCCGTGCACATCCATGGGGCCGCCCGATGTGGGGAGCGAGACCGTGAATTCCTTCATGGCCCATGACTGAATGCCATGGGGCGCGGAAGGCAACGGCTCTATTCAGGAATGGAGAGCCCCGCCAGATGCCAGGCGACGCACAGGCCGCCCGGTTCCGCCCCGCGCTGAACAGCGCGGCGCACGCAACCGGACGCCTAGTGGGCGACCCTGAGAACCACCACGAAAAGCGCGATCGCCGCCGCGGCGACTATGAGCACGATTTTGCCGGAGACGCGCTTCTCGGTGCGTGGAATATAGTGAATCGGAGACGTTGTATTTGCCATGCGTCATGATGATGCATGTTCCGTACCATTTTCCCGCGGGCGCAGGGCGGGGGGAGGTTATAAGCAGGGTAGCCGGAGACACCCTGGCCCGGATGCGTTTACTACTGGCCGGCGTCACGCCGCGTTGCCCGCAGGCAGAACCACGGGAGCGGACCATTGAGGGTAGCCCGGAATTTTCAGGTGCCGCTTGAACAGCCTCCTGCCGTCCGTCGCATAAAGCGTGTCGAACCCGGTTCCCCCCCAGCAGATGCCCTGCACGGGACCGCACGGGGTCGGAAGCCACAGGATCGCCCGGACCCGGCCGCCCCGGTCGCAGACCTGGACCCCCAGCCGGGTCGCCGCGTACAGGTTTCCCTGCAGGTCGACCGCGATGTCGCCGGCGCCGCTTTCATTCGGGATGTCGGCCATGTGCAGCCAGTAATAGGCCTCCCTGTCCTGGAGCGTCCCGTCGGGCTGGGCCAGGTAGCTGTAGATCCACTTGGTCGTGCGTTCCGCCGCGAAAAACAGCGCCTTGTCGGGGGAAAAGGCGATTCCCGAGCCCGAGAGGAGGCCGCGGTCGACCGCCGTCTTGCTTCCGTCCGGCCTGATCCGCCAGACAACGCCCGGCTCGTCGGAATGCCCGCCCGGCTCGGAGACATAGATGTCGCTTCCGGCTGTCACGAGGATCCGGCCCCCGCGGATTCCGTCGGCGACCTTCCGTGCGATCCCGCCGGAATCGAAGGCGAGGATCTCGCCCTCGGCCGGCGCCGTCGCATACAGCGTCCCGTCGGGGCCGAAGGCCCCGCCGCCCATCGGGGGCGCGTTCCGGGAAAACACGGCGGCCTTCCCGTCCGCGCCGACCCTATAGATGTCATGGCTCTGCGCATCGCTGTAAAAGACCTCACCCTGCGGGTTCGACGCCAGCCCTGCCGCGGCGTTGATCCCGTCGGCGACGAGCTCCCATCCCTCGCCGGGACGGAGGATCGATGCCAGCATGTCGTTCCTGGACTGGCCGGCCTGGATGGCCGCGGGCCAGCCCTGCCAGAGCCACCTCATGACGTCGGGCAGGATGACGTACCCGGGGCCGGCGGCGTGGCCGTGGACGCCCCAGGCGTGCTGCACGTCAAAGCCCGCGAAGGAGAGCGCGGCCTCCATGTTCTCATTGGCCATGAACCAGCTGCCGAAGAGGGGATTCCAGGCGTCCGTCGAGCCATCCTCGAGGAAGATGCGGATAGGCTTGGGTTCGGTCTTCCGGATGATGGCCGGATAGTCGCTCCCCCCGCGCATCGAGACGAAGGTGCCGATGATGCTGTAGACGCGGCTGAATGAATCGGGTCGCTGCCAGGCGAGGGTGAAGCTGCCGATGCCCCCGGTGCTCACCCCCATGACGGCGCGGTCCCTGGCATCGTGGGACAGGTGGATGGGCCGCCCGTCCCTGGTCGCGAGCGTCTCCACCCGCGGCAGGAGCTCCGTCATGACGAAGTCCGGAAAATTCCCATTGGTGCTGTCGAACTCGAGGGACCGGTTCCACCGGTAGGCGGCGGTTCCCTTGGTCTTCCAGTTGACGCTCGAGGACAGGCCGACCGCGACCGTCACGGGCATGTCGCCCTTGGCGATCAGGTTGTCAAACACCGTGGCATCATCCGCCCCGAGGCCGTCCAGGCGGACAAGGAGGCACGCGGGGTGATCGGGGGAATACTGGGCGGGGACGTAGACCTTGAATGCGCTCTCGGCGCCGGGATAGATCCTCGAGTCGGCGAGGGTCCCCTCGACGAGCTCGCCGTGCGGCACGGCGGGGTTCGGTTTGGAGTCCTCCGTGGGAGGCCCCGCCAGCTCGTCGCGTATCTTCTGGACGAGTCCGGGCACCGCCGCCCCGGATGCGTCCGGCGGGACGGCCGCGGCGTCGGCGGGGGCCCGGAGGTCGACATGGGTCGGCTCGTCGCGGTCGCACGAGATCCTGCCGTCCTTTTCGCGGAGCTCGACGACCTGGATCGAGCTTCGGCGCAGCGCCAGCGAGTCCTTGTCCTGCGGGCTGATCGTCCCGGCGCGGCCCGGGTGGGTGAAATAGAAGCAGAGGGCGCGGTCGCCGCTGACGACGACCCCGGGATGCCCCCCGTTCACGCCATCGTCCGCCCCGTGCCCGGGGACGCCCAGGATGTCGTCCGGCTGCCCGGTCCAGTGCAGGAGGTCGTCCGAGCGGTAGACGCCCAGGCCCTTCCAGTGGTCCACCAGCATCCAGTAGCGGCCCCTCCACATGAAGACAAACGGGCCCTCGCCCGGGCGCGCGCCGACCCCGTCGCACCTCCCGTGGTCGACCCACGCCGAAAGGTCCGCGCTGTCCGCATAGCAGATCGACTTGTTGTCGCGCTCGTCGTTGTACCACATCCGCCACCCGCCGCCGGGAAGGGGGAAGGTGCACGGGTCTATCACCCGGTCGGAGGCGAGCCTGAGCGAGGACTGGTACGTCCAGTCCCGCATGTCGGCGCTCGTCAGGTGCACGATCGTGCGCGGATGCTGCCAGTCCTCAAAGACGCCCGGCACCACGGCAAGGTACATGTGATGGACGCCGTCGGGCCCCGTGCGGACCTCGGGGGCCCAGAGCGTGGGCTCGGCGCCGCCGACGTCGGCCGGCAGCGTGATGCCGGCGGTCCCGACGTACGTCCAATGGGCGCCGCCATCGGCCGATTCCGCAATGCCGATCCGGGTGCCGTGGACCCAGGCTACCCCGGAAAGCCCGGGCGCGTTGGCGCGCCTGTTCGTGTAGAACATCCACCAGCGCCGCACGTGCGGGTTCCACACGACGACGGGATCGGCGGCGCCGTCGAAGACCGGGTCGCGGAAAAGCGGCTTCGGGGCGACGGCGCCCGGGGCCACCGGGGCGGCCTCCGCCGCCGCGCGGGCGGGGGCGAGGAGGCCAAGGGAAAGCAGCACCGCGGCGGCAAGCTTCATCACCGTCCTCGCTATCGCATCCCCGCCGCCGGGGCCATGCCGAATATTCGAACATCGGGCGGCGCCCGGGGTCACAGCCACCTTGCGAGCCATGGGTTTACCGACGGCCGGCGCCCCGGGGGGCAGGCCGCCGGGGGCCCGCGGTCTGCAACCTTTGCCTGCCGGGCGCGTCTCGACATTGGCATCCCAACCCCCAATCCTTTGACGCTCATGCGCCCTCCAACGAATTCAAGGCGACGGGGTTTCACCCTCGTCGAGATCCTGGTGGTCATCTCGATCATCATGCTGCTCGCCGGCATCATCATCGCAAACGTGGGCAAGTCGTTCGGCAGCGCGCAGCAGGACATCGCCAAGCTCTTTGTCAGCCAGAGCATGAAGACCCCGCTCGTGACCTACCGCATCCACATGGGCAGCTACCCCTCGACCGAGGAGGGGCTCCAGGCGCTCGTCACGGCGCCGTCGGGCAAGGGCGACCGCTGGCGCGGTCCCTACGTCGAGGGGAACAAGATCCCGACCGACCCCTGGGGCGAGCCCTACCAGTACCGGTGCCCGGGCACCCACAACAAGGATGGCTACGACCTTTGGTCAAAGGGGCCGGATAAGACGGACCAAACCGATGACGACATCGGCAACTGGTGACCGGGGCGGGTTCACCCTGATCGAGCTTCTGCTGGCCATAGCGCTCATCGCGCTCCTCAGCACGATCTTCATCACCGGGACCAATTCCCTCCTGTCGGACAAGGCGCCGTCGCCCGACGAGCAGTTCTGGAGGGCGTGCGCGCGGGCGCGCAAGGAGGCCCTGGAGGGGCAGCGCAGCGTGATGCTGACCTACGATCCCAAGGTCAGGGCCTTCCTCCTGAACGACGGCTCCCAGCGCACGGCGCTGCCCGTCACGGGCACGGACGACCTCGTGATCGACTTCCATCCCGCCGAGGGGGACGCGAGCTCGTCGGTGCTGGTCGGCGGCACGCTCGTCGAGACGACCCCGCTCGCGTCGGTGACCTTCTACGGCGACGGGACATGCACGCCCTTCCGCGTCCAGATCCGCACGCTCGCCGGCGCGCACATGCTCTCGATCGACCCGTGGACGTGCGCGCCCGTCCTGGCCAAGTCCGATGCCGCTCCGTAGGGGATTCACGATCATCGAGGTCCTCGTGGCCCTCGTCATCTTCGCGCTGACGGCGGTCGTCCTCGGCGGCGCCTACCTGAACGTGCTCAACAGCTACGAGGTCGCGCGGCGCTCGAACATGAACGACGTGGACGTGTCCTTCGCGCGCTCGCAGCTCCTTACTATAGCCGACCTCCCGACCGCCCAGGCCGGCGCCGAGTTCGACGACGGCCCCATCCACGTGAAGTGGACCTCCGACATCGAGCCCGCCAACACGACCGACCTCTACACGGTCACCTTCAACTGCACGGTCACGGATCCGTCGGTGCCCCAGCCGCGCAAGGTCGTCGAGACATTCATGCTGCTGCGCCCCACCTGGTCCGACCCGACCGCGCAGAGCACGCTCCGGCAGGACGCCGCGAACCGGATCGCCCTGGTCCAGGGAAGGCAGGCCCAATGAGACGGCGCGGGTTCACGCTGATCGAGGTGGTGCTCGCGATGGCGCTCGTGGCCCTGATCCTCGTCGGGCTCAACCTGTTCGTCTTCTCGATGGGCGAGCTCTGGGGGAAGAACACCGATGTCCGGCTCTTCGACCAGCACGTGCGGGCCGTGACGCGGTTCCTCCAGCGCGAGATGATGCGCGCCACGCTCCCTCCCGCGGCCGCGGTCAACGCGACCCCCGTCGGCATCCAGCCCGTGACGCCCTCGGGCCGGTCCCAGGAGAACCTGGTCACCTACATGGAGCTGTCGGGAAGCCGGATCCTCAGGTGGCCCGACAGCGCGCTGCCCGAGGTCTACTGCTCGCTCGACGTGAGGAGGGACCAGGGCCTGTACATGCTCTGGCATTCCGACCTCGAGAACCATTTCAACGACGATCCCCCGCGCGAGACGCTGGTCTCGCCGTTCGTGACCGCCCTCGCCTACGACTACTACGACCCCGACTTCACCAAGTGGACGACGGAGACCGTCCTGCGCACCGACGCCTCGGGCAACCCGCTCGCGCCCCAGAGGCTGCGGATCACCTTCGCCTACAGGAAGCTCACGCAGGTGGCCATCGTGACCATACCCCCGACGGGGCAGGGGCTTCCCAACCCATGGTGAGACCGATGACACGCCCCCTCCACGCAGCCCCGCTCCGCTCGTCGGTGCTCGTCCTGGTGCTCGTCATGCTGGTGTTCGCCGCGACGGCGCTCACGCTGTTCGTCGAGAAGGCGAGCAACGACCTCCTGGTCGAGGTGCGCGTGTCCGACTCGAAGAGGCTGAGGCAGGAGGCGCTGTCGGCGCTCGAGGTGACGCTGGCCGTCCTCGAGGACTTCCGCCAGGCGGACAGCGGGCTCCACAGCGTGGCGGAGGGGTGGGGCGACCCGCTCGGCTGGGCCGGTTGGTCGCCCTCCGAGGGCCGCACGGTCGACATCTCGTTCCAGGACGAGAGCGGCAAGATTCCCCTGGCCCACGCCGACATCACGACGCTGACGAACCTCTTCGAGGCCTGGCAGATGTCGTCGGCCGACTCCGAGAAGCTGGCGGACGTGATCCTCGGCTGGATGCAGACCGGCTATGTCTACACGACGGCGGTCGTGCCCGACTACAGCGAGGCGACGATCCCCTACGCGGAGCCCGGCCGGCCGCTGCGCGCCTTCAGCGAGCTCGCGGCGATCGACTACGCGAAGGACATCTTCTTCGACGAGAACGGGCTCCCCAACGGGAACTACTGGAGGTTCGTTAGCGACTTCTCCGTCTTCACGTTCTCGCAGCCCAACGTGAACGGCGCCAACGCGGACGTGCTGGCGGCCGCGGGCCAGTACACCGACGCCCAGCGCCAGCAGATCAACGACTACCTCGCGGGTGTGGGCCAGTACGCGCAGCTGGGCCAGCAGTGGTTCCAGAGCGCGTCGACGCTCGCCGCCGTCGCCGGCCTCGGGGGGAGCGCGGCGACCTTCGGGACGACGATCACAGCGCTCAGGATCACGATCACCGTCCACGAGGGGCGCTCGCAGTTCAGGATCTCGGCGGTGGTGGCCCCCCAGGGGGGGGCGACGATCAACCAAACCGCCGCGACAAACGCAACCGCGGCGGCCAGCACGACGTCTGCCACCACATCGACCTCCGTGACCAGCGCCTCCCAGCCCTCCTCGACCGCGAATTCCGCGGCCACCGCCGCCGCGGCCTCGCAAAGCATCAATTATCCCTTTACCCTTCTGGAAATGCTCGAAGATGATGAGATTCCGCAAAACCCACCCGAAGCACCCCCATCCTGAGCATGTGCGCCTCTCCGTTTAGGTTCCTGAGCGCCGGACCGCCCCCTCCCAGGGTCGCGATCCTCCCGGACGCGGTCTTTTTCTCGCGGACGATCGCCGTCCCCGCGGGGGCCTCCAAGGCCGAGATCGTCAGCCAGGTCGGGCTGGCGCTCGAGGCGCTCTCGCCGTTCCCGCTCGCCCAGCTCTATTACGGCTACTACCTGCCGCCCGGTTCCGACCGGGCGCTCGCGTTCGCCTCCTACAGGCGCCGGTTCACCGTGGAGCAGCTCGAGGAGTGGGCGGGCGCCGAGCACGTGCTGCCCGCGTTCGCCGCGATCCTGGGCTGCGGCGCCCAGCCCGCGACCACCGTCATCCTCGCGTCGCCGGAGGGCCTGACGGCCGTCCACTGGGACCAGGGTCCCGTGCCGTCGGTCGTGCTCCACCATTCATTCAAGGCCGACGCCACGGACGACGAGCGGGCCGAGGCCCGGGCCGCCCTCATCCGGTCCGCCGGCGAGGCCCGGAGCGTCGTGGACGCCCCGTCGCCGCCGGTCGCGCGGCCGGGCCGGAGCGACCGGGAGGTGGTCTTTGAGGCGGGGGCGCTGGTCTCGCGGCTCCCGACGGACGTCGCCGCCGCGCTCGATGTCCGCGACAGGGCGGACCTGGACGCGCTGGCGCGGGCCCGCAGGAACGGCGTCATGCTGTGGCGGGTGGCGATCGGCTCCCTGGCGGCGTGCCTCATCTTCGCCGCGGCCGAGCTCGCGCTCATCGGGGCCGGCCTCTGGCAGACGGCCCGCGTCGCCAAGGTCGCCGCCCAGAAGCCGACCGTCGCCCGGATCATGGACGAGAAGGACCTGGCGAACCGGATCGACGAGCTCTCGACGAAGCGGCTGCTGCCCTTCGAGATGGTCTCGGTCGTCTCCCCGGAGATCGCGATGCCCAAGAACCCGCCGTCGATCCAGTTCCTGCGCGCCGCCGCCAGCTCGAGCTCTCTCAACACGATCCAGATCGACGCGCAGACGACCAACGCGGGGGAGATCGCCGCCTACAAGACGGCGATCGAGCAGACGCCCGGCTGCGACCGGGTCGAGATCAAGGACCAGCGCACCCAGAACAACGTGGTCTCGTTCACCCTCATCGTGACGTTCAAGCCCGGGGCGCTCGCGCCCGCCACATCATGATCCGCACGCTGCGCCCACTCTTCCTCGCCCGTTTCCTGAGGGAGCAGCTCCTCCTGGCCGGGATCGCCGTCCTGGCGGCGGCGACGTGGCTGACGAGCCTCACCAACCGGACCACCCGGTTCGTCCACGCGGCCCGCGGCACCACCATCTCGCTCAACGAGCAGGCGCGCTGGCTGTCGGACCGGGCGTCGATCGAGGCCTCGGCGCGGTCGGCCGCGGGCCGGCTCGACGCGGTGCGCACCCTCGACACGACGAGGCTCCTCGCGGAGGTCTCGGCGATGGCCACGGAGGCGGGCCTGAAAAGCACGACGAGCGCCGAGCCCAGGGACGTGAGCAACGGTCAGTTCTCGGTCCACACGCTCCAGTTCAGCGTCACCAAGGCCGACTGGGCCACGCTCAAGGAGTTCTACCTGGCGCTGAGCAAACGCTCGCCCTACATCGGGATCGAGCAGTGCACGCTGCAGGTCGACCGGGCCAACCAGTCGCTGCTGAGCGCGAACTTCCAGGTATCGTCGGTCGAGATCGCGAGGAACTGAGCCCCTGGCCCAACCGGCAGCCGATGACCCAAAGGAGCCTCAGGAACTCCGCGCGGCCCGCGGCCGCCCCCCTTGCGGTTTTCCTGATGCTCGCGTTCTCGCGGCCCTCGGCCCGGGCCGACGGGTCGTTCGCCTACAAGTACGAGGACTATGACGAGGCCGGCGGCCGCGTCGGCGTGCGCACCCAGGGGGTCGTCATCGACCAGGACCTCGGGGAGGGCCTCACGTTCTCGGCGACGCTGATCAATGACGCGATCGCCGGCGCGTCGCCCACCGGGGCCCCTGCGGCGCCCGGATCGAACCAGGTGCCGCTGACCTTCCTGTCCGACCACCGGAAGGCGTGGGAGACCGACCTGTCGCGCAGGTTCGGGCCGACCGACATCACGGTCGGCTACGCGCAGAGCCGGGAGCACGACTACGTCTCCAGGGGCTGGTCCCTCAACACGTCGACCGACTTCAACCAGAAGAACACGACGCTCCTCCTGGGCTTGGCGGGGCACGACGACGACGTGGAGACGATCTTCGACCCGCAGCGCGTCTACCAGGGGAAGCAGTCGTTCAGCGCGATCGCCGGCGTGACCCAGCTCCTCGACAAATGGACCTTCGTGACGCTCGATTTCACGTGGGGCCGGGACACCGGCTTCCTGAGCGACCAGTACAAGCTTGTCGTCAAGTCCATCGAGATCGTGCCGGGGGCCTACCTCCCGCTCGGGTTTCCGGAGAACCGGCCGGACGAGCGCAACACGGGCACGGCCCTGGCGGCGGTAAACCGGGCGTTTCCGAGGGCCCACGGCGCCCTTGAGGCGAGCTATCGATTCTATTGCGACACGTATGGAATCAGCGCCAGCACCGTCGAGGTGCGCTGGCTCCAGAAGATCGGCGACCACGTCACCGTTGCGCCCGAGACGCGGCTCTACGAGCAGGGCGCGGCCAGGTTCTATTACTACGACCTGGACGACACGGACATCATGCCGACCCACGTCCCCAACCCTTCCGGCCCGGCCTATTCCTCGGACTACCGCATCTCCTCGCTCGATGCCGTAACCTACGGGATTAAGGTGACTTGGAAGCCCATCGATAGGCTGGAATTCGACCTGGCGTTCGACCGCTACAGCATGCGCGGGCGGGACGGCGTCACGCCCCAGAGCGCCTATCCCGTTGCCAACATCACCTCCGCGGGTGCAAAAATCTCCTGGTAGGCCACGTTTCCGACCCGAAGCCCATGCCCCTTGTCTCACAGCAGAACCGAGCGCCGGATCCGATCCCGTCCGGGCGGGGCGCGGACCTCCCGCTGCGGCGCCTGACGTTCCGGGCGATGGCGACCCAGTGCGAGGTCCAGTACTCCGCGCCGGGCGGGGACGCCCAGGCGTCCGCCTTTGAAAAGGCCGCGGAGGGCTGGACGCACGCGTTTGAGGCCAAGTTCTCCCGTTTCCAGCCCGGCAGCATCGTCAGCCGGATCAACGACGCCGCGGGAAAGGAATGGGTCGCGGTCGATCCCGAGACCGAGGGCCTCCTGTCGATGTGCGACACGCTCCACTTCATGACGCGGGGCATCCTAGACCCGTCCGCGCTCCCGCTGATCCGCATCTGGAACTGGAAGGCCACCCCGCCGGTAATCCCCGACAAGGCCGCGATCGCCGAGGCGCTGCGGCTCGTCGGCTGGTCCAAGGTGAGGCGGGAGCCCGGGAAGGTCTTCCTGCCGGAGAAGGGGATGGCGCTTGATTTCGGGGGGTTCGGGAAGGAATACGCGGTGGACCTTGTCGCGCTCATCGCCAAGGACCACGGGATCACCGACTCGCTCGTCGACTTCGGGCACGACCTGCGCGCGACCGGGGCCCCGCCAGGGCGGCCGGCATGGCACGTCGGGCTCGAGGACCCGAAGAGCCCGGGAAAGACCTGGGCGAGCGTCGGGCTGCGCGGCAAGTCGATCGCGTCCTCGGGCGACTACATCCGGTGCTTCACGATCGATGGGAAGCGCTACGGCCACATCATCGACCCGAGGACGGGATGGCCCGTCGCCAACGGCTGCACCCAGGCGACCGTGATCGCGGACACCTGCCTCCAGGCGGGGATGCTTTCGACGTCGGCGTTCATCGCGGGGGTGACGGCGGGCCTTGAGCTCATCCGCGCGTGCCCGGGGGCGGAGGGGATGATCCTCACGAACAAGGAGCGGGCCCAGACCCGCGGATTCTTCAATTATGTCGCGACAACCTGATCCGGTCGGGGTGGCAAATACGTATCGCAAGGGGAACCTTGCGGGACGGACCCTTATTGCGCTAGTTGCTGCCGCCGTGGCGGTTGCGTTCTCGGGCTGCACGACGGCGCAGGCGGCCCGGGTGAAGCCCTGGCAGCGGGAATACCTTGCCGATTCGACAATGGACCCGAACCGCGATCCCCTTGGGTCAGCCATGATGGAACATGTATATTTTTCGCGGGAGGCGGCCGAGGGGGGCCGGGGCGTCGGGGGCGCGGGATGCGGATGCAACTAGACACCCGATGCCGATAATGCCCAAGACGCGCCTTCTCATCCGGTTCCATCAAGCTCGAGTCCCGGCCGCACTTCTCCTCGCTTTTCTCCAGAGGACCCCGGCCATCCGGGTGGCCGCCTCGGCCTCGGAATATTTCCTGGAGTCGCCCATAGGCACGATCCTCAAGGCCGCCGCGGCATCGGTCGCCGCCTTGGGCGCGGTGGATTCGATTGCGGGGGCGACCACATACACGCTGACGACCTCCGGCCATCCGAGCCCCTACACAGTAACCGAGGGTTCGCAGATCGAGGCGGTCGCGTTTGGCGTTATGATGACGGATGATGTTCCCGGTTCGTGGATTGTTACCGGCAATTTTCCGCCCGGATTGCAGTTCGGTGATCCTTATGACGGAAACATCCTTACTGCGGACGGTACCTTCACCGAGGATTATTCGCCCGTCTTGTTTGGGACCCCGACGGCGGCGGGCGATTACATTATGGGGCTCCAGGCTGTCGAGCAGACCGGCCAGCCGCCCCCGGGGAACCTGACCACTCAAGTTTTCACATACGAGGTCATCGTCGTCTCCAACTCCTCGCCCACGCCGACCCCAACACCCACGCCCACTCCGACTCCCACGCCAACGGTGCCCTTTTCCGCGAACGCACCTGTGTTCACGACGCAGCCGACCTCCGTGACCGTCACCGGCGGGACGGTCGCCCTGAATGCCGAGGCGACCAACACGCCGCTGTACCAATGGTGGAAGAGCGGTTCGCAGGTCCCTGGGGCGACCAGTCCGATCCTCCTGATTCCCAACGCGGCCTCGGCTGCGGGGCTTTACGCGTGCGTCGCGACCAACTCCGCCGGAGTGACCACAAGCAACACCGCGACGGTCGCATTGACGAGCACACCCAATATCGGCCGGCTCATCAACATTTCCTGCCGTGCCGGGGTGGGGACGGGTGGAAATATCCTGATAGCCGGATTTGCCGTGGGAGGGCAGGGCACGAGCGGCTCGGAACCTCTCCTCATCCGGGCCTCCGGACCTGCGCTCATCCAGTTTGGCGTCCCAGGGACGCTTCCAGACCCCCAGCTGGATATTTTCTCGGGCTCGACATCGATCGGCACCAACACGGGCTGGGACGGCAACGCACAGATCTCGAGCACGGCTGCCGCGGTGGGGGCATTTGCTTGGAGCATCACGACGAGCCACGATTCGGCCCTGCTGGAGTCGCTGTCAACCGGACCCTACACCGCCCAGATCTATGGCGAAAGCGACGACACCGGCATTGCGCTCGCGGAGGTCTATGATGCCACGCCCGCGGGCACGTACACGCCTGCCAAGCCGCGGCTCGTCAATATCTCGACGCGTGTCGAGGTGGGAACGGGGGGCAACATCCTGATCGCGGGCTTTGTGATCGGAGGCACGACGGCGAGGACCGTCCTCATCCGCGCCTCCGGCCCCGCCCTCGTGCAATTCGGCGTCGCGGGGACCCTCCCGGATCCCCAGCTGGGCCTCTACTCCGGCTCGACCCTGCTCGAGGGCAACACCGGCTGGGGTGGAAACCCGGAGATCATCTCCACGGCGGCATCGGTCGGCGCATTCGCGTGGAGCAGCCCGACCAGCGCCGACTCGGCGCTCCTAGTCACGCTGCCCCCGGGTGACTACACGGCGCAGGTTGCCGGAGCCAGCGGCGACACCGGCGTCGCGCTCATCGAGGTCTACGAAGTTCCCTGAAGGTCAGCCGACCCGGGTGAAGCTCGAGCTCACCTGCAGGATCGCCATCACCATCGCGATGACGATGAAACCGACGAGGATGAACACCAGCCCGAGGATCACACCCGCGATCACCTGCGTGAACATGTTGAGCTGCCTCGAGATCTTCTTCTGGTAGGTCGTCCCTATGTCCTTGAGGCTGGGGACGACGTTGCCTGTGTTCTCGCCGACCGCCACCCGGTCGAGGACAAGCTCGGGAAAGCAACCGGTCCGGGTCAGCGCGGAGGAAAGCGCCTCGCCCTCGAGGACGCGCTCGATCGCGCCGTCAAACGCCTTCCGGTGCACCCGGTTCCCGATCTGGCGGCCGGTCATGCGGAGCGCGTCCGCGGCGGTGATCCCGTTCTGGAGCAAGACCCCGAGCGTCTGGCTGAACTCGAGCACCGTCTGGGAAATGATGAAGGGCCCGATGATGGGCATCTTGAGGAGCCACGCATCGCTCTTCTCGCGGCCGGCCTCGGATGCGCGCCAGCGCCAGAGCATGACAAGCCCGACCGCCGCAGCCAGCGCCACGAAGATCCCGTAGTGCAGCGTGAAGTTCGCCAGGCCGATCAGGACCCGCGTGGAGAGGGGCATCTTGCCGCCCAGCGACTGCATCAGGGTCTGGAGCCGGGGAAGGAGGAAGAAGAGGAAGAACAGGATCACCATGAACGAGACGAAGACGATCAGGAGCGGGTAGGCCATTGCCGTCAGCAGCGCGATCCGCATCTCCTTCTGCTCGGTCAGGTGCTCAATCAGCCGGGTGAGGGTGTCGTTGAGCGATCCCGTCGCCTCGCCGGCCTGGATCAGGTTGACGGTGGAGGAGTCGAAAACCGCGGGGAACGCCCCCATCGCCCTCGACAGCGGCGCGCCCTCGCTCAGCCGCGCCCAAAGCCCCTCGCACAACGTCCTCTGCCGCGGCTCCTTGATCCGGATCGAGAGCAGCCGGACGGCTTCTCCGGCCGACAGGCCGCTCGATGTCAGGTCGTGGAGCGCCTCGAGGAAGGGAAGCCTCTCGGCCCGCCGCGGCGCGCTGTCGCCGCGCAGCTGCATGCCGGCCGAAGGCTCGGCGGCGGGCGCGGGCGCTGCGGCTCGCTTGCGCGGGGCGCCGTTTGCCCCCGCGGCGGCAGCGCCCCCGGCCTCGGAAACCGCGGCGATGTTCACGCCGCGCGCCGAGAGCAGGCGGAGCGCGTCCTTGCGGCTGGGCGCGTCGATCGCCGATTCCACGGGCTGGCCGGCCTGGTCGCGGCCTTTGTAGGCAAAACGGGGCATTGAGTTCCTGGCGCGCCTACTTCTCGGTGACCGTGATGACGCGAAGGACTTCCTCCAAGGTGGTGTGGCCGGCCTTGACCTTCTCCCAGCCGCTCTGCCCCAGGGTCCGCATCCCGTGCTCGCGGGCGTTCAGCGCCAGGGTCCGCGTGCTCTCGCGCTTGAGGACAAGCGTGTGCATCTCCTCGTTGAGCCTGAAGATCTCGAAAAGCCCGATCCGGCCGCGGTAGCCGGTTCCCCTGCAGCGGTCGCAGCCGACCGGCGCCCGCAGCGAGGTGACGGAGTCGGCCTCGGCGGGATTGCATCCGAGTATGGCCAGCGACTCTAGGAGCTTCACCTTCATCACGGGCTCCGCCCGGTTGCACTCGGGGCAGAGCCTGCGGACCAGCCGCTGCGCGATCACGAGCTCGATCGCCGAGGCGACCAGGAAGGGCTCGATGCCCATGTCGACCAGGCGCGTGATGGCGCCCGGCGCGTCGTTCGTGTGAAGGGTCGAGAACACGAGGTGCCCCGTCAGCGAGGCGCGGATCGCGATGTCGGCGGTTTCCCGGTCGCGGATCTCGCCCACCATGATGACGTCGGGGTCCTGGCGCAGCACGTGGCGGAGCGCGCTCGCGAAGGTGAGCCCGATCTCCGAGCGGACCTGCATCTGGTTGACGCCCGGCACCTCGTACTCGATCGGGTCCTCGATCGTGATGATCCGAAGCTCCGTCGAGTTGATCTGCCTAAGGAACGCGTTAAGCGACGTGCTCTTTCCCGATCCGGTCGGGCCCGTCACGAGGATGATGCCGTGGGGATAGTCGAGGACCTGCTTGATCTGGGACTGCTCGTCCTGGCTCATGCCGAGCTTGTCCATCGTGTAGGCCTCCTTCTTCTTGTTGAGGAGGCGCAGCGAGATCGACTCGGCGTAGATGGTCGGGATCGTCGAGACGCGGATGTCGAGGGTCGTCCCGCCCGCCTTGAAGTTGATCCTGCCGTCCTGGGGCAGCCTCCGCTCCGAGATGTTGAGGCGCGCCATGATCTTCACGCGCGAGATGATCGCGTCCTGGAAGCGGAGCAGGTTCTCGGGCACGGAGACGGGGACAAGGAGGCCGTCCACCCGGTAGCGGATGCGCAGCTGCCCCTCCTGGGGCTCGAAGTGGATGTCGGTCGCCTGGTCGTCGACCGCCTGGGTGATCACGTCCGTCACGAACCGGACGACGGCGGCGTCCTCGTCGACGTCGGCCTCGGCGTCCCTCTGGGCCTCGGGGGCGACGTAGCCCTCGTCGCTGTCCTCGAGCGCGCCGGAGCCGACGCCGAAGTTCTCGATGATCAGCTGGTGCACGCGCTCGGGCACGGCCAGGTGCCACACGAGCGGCCTGGGCGTGAACGTCCGCAGCCAGTCGGCCATCGCGACGTCGGGCAGCCACGCGGAGGCGAGGTGAAGGGGGGTCGAGGCCGTGGGCTCGGCGTCGCCGTCCGGGGACGCCGCGGCGTCGAACTTGATCGGGATAATCTGGAAGTCGTGGACGAGCCTCGCCGGCAGGAGCCCTCGCGCGCCGGGGTCCGTCTCCAGGTTGGTGGCGATGTCGAGGCGGCCGGCCTGGGCCACGATCGACAGGGCCTCGTTCTCGTCGACCCCCAGGGCCGCGACAAGCGCCGCAAGGCGGGAGCCGCGCGGCGCCTCGAGGATCGCCTGGCGCTGGTCCTCGCTCAGCCGAAGGGCGAGGGATTCGGGAAGGACGTCCTTCAGGAGCGCGGGCATGGCAGCGGTTCCGGAGCCAGCGCTCAGTTCAGGCGTTCCTTGATGGTCTCGGTCGGGTCCGGCATCTTGCTCGGATCCTTGAGGTACTGCTTGATCTGCTCCCTGTTCGACATCCCATCGATCTCCTTCTTCGTGTCGGCCGTCGCCTCGTCGGGCCGCAGGATGTGGGGCCGGATGAAGAGAAGGAGCTCCGTGCGCTCAAGGTCGGTCATCCGGAAGCCGAGCAGGTTGCTGATGATCGGGATCGTGTAGAGGAATCCTATCTTCTGCTGGTCCACCGTGCGGCCCGAGCTCTGGAGGCCGCCGAGGACGGCCATCTGGCCGTCCATGACGTTGATGAACGAGGTCGCCTCCCTGTGCCCGATGATCGGCTGGGAATTGCCGTCGATCGTCACGCTTCCCTGGTCGTCGTCCACGGTCTGGTCGATGTTGAGCTGGACGCTGCCGTCGTCGCCGATCAGCGGCGTCACCTTGAGCGTGATGCCGATGTCCTTGTAGGTGACGGTGGACGAGGTCGCGAAGGTGCTTGTCGCGGTGGCCGAGGCCAGCGGCACGCCGGTCGTCCCGGTGATGACGGGCTCCTGCTCGCTGACGGTGAACGTCGCCTGCTTGTTGTGGGTCGTCGTGATCGTGTCCTGCTGCAGGATCTTGACCTTGTGCTTGTCGCCCGTGGACTGGAACGCGGCGGCGAAGCTGAGCGGGTTCACGATGCCCGAGGTGACGTTCCAGCCGGCGAAGCCCCCGCTGAACTGGGTGATCGCCGTCCCCCCCTTCGCATTCTGGCCGACCGTCAGGTTGAGCGCGTTGATGCCGCTCGAGTCGGTGTCGCTCAGGGTGACCTCGGCGATGACCACCTGGATGCTGACCTGGGCGAGCAGGACGTCGATCTTCTCGACGATGTCCTTGATGAGCCTCAGGTCATCCACGGTGCCCGAGATCACGACCGAGTTGGTGCGCTCGTCGGGCTGGATCGTGATGAAGCTGCTGAATTCGCTCGAGCCCGGGATCAGGTCGCCCGACGTGGCCGTCGCCGGGATCGCCGCGGCCGGGGCGCCCGGGACGGCGGGCTGGCTGGGCTGGGCGATCTGCCCGGGGCGCACCGACTGCGTGGCCGCCTTCTGGGCCGCGCTCGTCTGGCCGCTGATCAGCGCGCTCAGGAGCGTGGTGACGTCCTTGGCGTCCGCGTGCTTGAGCGGGATAACCTCGTTGCGGGTGTTGGGCTCGGCCAGGATGTCCAGCTGCCTGATCAGGGCGTCGAAGAACACGTATTCCCTGGGATCGGCGATCACGACGATCTGGTTCGTCCTGTCGTCGGGGGTGAAAGTCGTCGTCAGCCGGAGCTGGTTCTGCGCCGGGCCCGCGAGCATCGCATGGATCTTCGTGACCACGTCGCTGGCCTTGGCCCCATTGTGCAGCGAGTAGAATTTCGGCGTGAGGCTATTCGGCCGGGGCTTGTCCACGTTTTCGAGGAGCCGCTCGATCCTCTGGACGTTCTCAAGCGAGTCGGTGACCATCGCCACGTTCGACTTCTCGAGCTGGACGATGCCGCCCCCGATCCCCGGGGTCATGAACGAGAGGATCTGCGGGACAAACTCCGAGACGCGCAGGAAATTGAGCTCGAATATCTTCGTCACGATCTTCCCGCTCGGCGGCAGGTCGAGCGACGAGCCGATGATCATCTCGGGCGCCTCGCTCTTGGCCTGGGCGAGCGGGGTCACCTTGAGGAAACGGTCGCCCATCGGCGACACCGACACGTTGTTCAGCGCGAGCATGGTCTCCAGGGCCGTCACCAGCTCGGTCTTCGGGATGGGCCTGTTGATCCTGAGGGAGTAGGTCGCCGTGGGGAGCTGCCCGGGCCTGATCACGGTCCGGCCGGTGAAGGTCTCGAGGGCGCTCAGGACCGAGTCGATGTCCCCGTCGCTCAGCTTGAACGAGTCCACCACGTTCTCGTCGGTCTTGGAATTGACCGTCGTGACGACAGGCGGCGCGGGCTTGATGGCGTTAGGCGACGGAAGCTGGGCGGCCAGGGCCGGGACGAGGGCAAGGATGCCCAGGGCGGGCCACAGGCGTGGGGGGCGCTTTGTCATGCAGATTGGGAGCGAAGATAAAAGGGCAAAGCGCGGGGATTGTAAATGGCCTTGTGGTATGACGTCACAATCAACCGAAAGTTGCCTCCTTCTGCGAGATTTGCCTGATGCGGAGCCTGTTAGGCGTCCCGGCCCGCTTCCAGGGCCCCGGGCCGCGGCCGCGGACGGAATCGACCGCCCTGCGGGGCCTATTCGACCATGGCGACGGCCCGGATGGGCGACCCGTCCCGCCCCGCGAAGGGCAGCGGAAACCCCGAGAAGATGAATGCGTCTGGCAGGAGATCCAGGTGCGCCAGCGACTCCACCACGACGATCTCGGCCGGCGGCTGGAGCAGGAGGTGGTGCACCTCGTACCAGTCGCGGCCCGGCGTCGGCGTGTCCATCCCGAGGAGCCGGATCCGGCGCGCCGCGAGGTGGCGGGCCGCGTCCTGGGTCAGCGACGGGAAATCGGCAAAGTAATTAGATTTCCCGAATTCGCGGTGCCAACCGGTTTCGTAGATGATCTTCGCCCCGGGCGTCAGGTACCGCTCGAACGGCCGGAAGTCCGCCACGCCGATCTCCTCACGCGGGCCCTTCGGGATGCGCAGAAGCCGCGCCGGCCCGTGAAACCAGTCGAGCGGCATCCTGTCGATCGTCCTGCCCCCGTCCACGAAGTGGGTCATCGCGTCGAGATGGGTCCCCTGATGGGACCCCATGCTGATCAGGCTCAGGTTGAGCCTGTCGGCGGCGATGGTCTTGTGGTCGGTGACGCTCAGGCCCGGGTCGCCCGGGAACGAGGCGTTGCCGTGGACCAGGGGATGGCTCAGGTCGATGTACCGCATGGCCCCTAATCCGGGAAATGCCTCGCGATCTTCGCCTTGAGGAAGCTCACGGATTCGCGGAGGTCGTCCATGCCGTTCATCCCGTCCTCGATCGAGATCCAGGAATTAAACCCGACGCCCCGGAGCGTGGCGAAAATGCGGTCGTAGTCGTTCATCCCCCTGCCGATCACGCCGTGCGACAGCCGTGCGGCGTAGCCGGTCGAGTCCTCCTCCCGCCGCAGGTCCTCGATCGTCCCGGTCTTGAGGAACCTGTCGCTGGCATGCATCGACACGACGCGGTGCTTCACTTTCTCCAGCAACTCGAGGGGATCCTCGCCGGCCAGGATCGTGTTCGACGGGTCGTAGTTGACGCCGAACCAAGGCGAGTCGATCTGCCCCACGATCTCCACGAAGACGTCCATCTTCTGCGCGAATTCCGGGTAGGTCCAATAGTTGTCCTTGTAGTGGTTCTCCAGAGTCAGGACGACCTTGTGCTCGGCCGCAAACGGGAGCAGCGACCGGATGACGCGGACGACCTGGGCCACGCCGACCTCCCGCGCCAGGCCCGGGCGCCTCTGCCCGGAGAGGACGCGGCAGAACTTGCCCCCGAAATACGCCGTGAGCTCGATCATCCTCCTCTCCCTTTCCACCTCCTTCTGGAGGAGCGCGGGATCGGGCTGCGTGAAGTCCGGCGAGCAGCAGAGCATCGGCATCGCGAGGCCGTGCTTTTCCAGGCGATTCCGCGCCGCGGCGAGCGACTTGGGATTGTCCTCGATGAAGCCCGAGTAGAATTCCAGGCCGTCCACGCCCAGCGTGGCCGCCATGTCGATCCACTGGACCAGGGTCATCGTGTGGTGGACGACAAGGTCATCCATGTAGCACTTGGGAAATGCGGCGAGGCGGGGCCTCACAATTCCTCCTTGATGGGATTGCGCCCGATGAGGGGGTACTGCTCCAGGTCCAGGATGGACCCGCTGATCAGCTGGGCCTCGTCCGAGAGGAAATAGACCGCCGCCCATGCGACGTCCTCGGGCGAAAGGATCCTGCCGGAGGGCGCGTAGGCCTTGGGGACCCTCTTGGGCCAGTCGGCCGGCAGACCCTCCTTTTGCTTAAGGGCGTACTCGTTGGGCGTCAGCGTCCAGCCGACGTTGAACTGGTTGACCCGGATTCCCTCGGTCCCGTGCGCGTCCGACAGGTTGCGGGTCAGCGTCATCAGCCCGCCCTTGCTGATCGAATAGGCCAGCTGGTTCTTCTCGCCGCAATAGCCGTTCATCGAGCCGATGTTGAGCACCCGGCCGCCGCCCTGCCTGCGGAAATGCGGCAGCGCCGCCTTGATGAGCAGGAACGGCGCCCGGAGGTTGACGGCGATGATCTTGTCGAAGAAGGCGACATCGGTGGTTTCCAGGGACCCCCGGCCGATCAGGGCGGCATTGTTGACCAGGCCGTCGATCCGGCCGCACTGGTCGATGGTGGACTGGATGATCCGCCCCGGCGCCTCGGGATCCTCCAGGGCGCCCAGCGCGTAGAACGCGCGGCCCTTTGCCCCAACGATCGCGTCGACGAGCGCGCGGGCGGCCTTCTCCCTCGTCCCATGGATCACGACGGTGGCGCCCTCCCTGGCGAAGATCCGCGCCATGGCCTCGCCGATTCCCGTCGTCGAGCCGGTCACGAGGATGACTTTGTCCTTCAGGCGCATACCTGCCTCCATACCTCGGCAAAGGCCCTCATGCCGTCGACAAGCGTGCGCCCCGGGTCGGCCCACAGGGAGCCCTCAAGGTTGAGCTCCGAGAAGACCTCGAGGGTGTATATCCCGTCGTAACCGGTCGAGCGGACCGCCCTCAGGAGAGGCACGAGGGGAATCTCGCCGCGCCCCGGCAGCAGCCGGTCCCCGAAGGCCCTGGGCGTGCGCCAGTCGTTGACATGCACGCCGAAGATCCGCCCGGCCATGCTGCGGATCTCGTCGCAGGCGCCGGAATCCTCCCAGATGTGCCACACGTCGAGCATCAGACCGAAATGGCTATGGTCGACCGACTCGATGATCCGGCGCGCATGGGCGATCGAGCAGATGAACGTGTCGACGTTCATCAGCACGGGGTTGAGCGGCTCGAGCGCCACTCGGACGCCATGGTCGGCCGCGATCCGGGCGATCTCGGCGTATTCGCGCGCGGCCGTCTCGTAGGCGAAGGCGTAGTTGCCCTCCGGGGCCGCGCCCGTGATCGAGACCAGCGTCGTCCCGGGGAAATGGCGCCCGAAGAGCTCGATGCTCGCGCGCAGCCTCTGCATCCTTTCCCTCGGGGACTTGGGCTCCGGGCGCGGCATGTCCGGGAAAAGCGAATGCAGGCGCGGCTGCACGGTGGAGACCGTGACGCCGGACGCCCTGAGCTCGGCGAGCTGGGGATTGGGGTCGCCGGCATCGAGCTTGGCCTCGCACACCTCGATCGAGTCCATCCCGGTCCCCCGGAAAAGCGCCATGTCCTCCTCCCAGGTCAGCGGCCACGTCGTGTACTGGCTGATGCCGAACGGCACACCCGCGCTCACGGCTTGAGCACTCCCTTCACGATCCGTCCCGAGTGCATCTCCTCGAACGCGGGCCGCCACTCGGCGAGCGGCGAGATCCGGTTCAGGATGAGGTCCATGCTGAGCCGGCCCGAGGCGAGGAGCCCGATGACCTTCTCCCAGATCGGCCAGTTGTGCGAGAAGCTGCCTTGCAGGGTCACGGCCTTCTGCACCAGCGGGTCGAGCGAGAAGTTGAGCGGCTGGGGCCCCCATCCGACCTTCGTGATCTGGCCGCCCGGCCGCACGATGTCCATGGCGAGCTTGAGCGCCGGTGAGACCCCTGCGGCGTCGACGACTAGGTCCAGGCCGTACCCGTCCCTGAAGTCCTTCACCCACGCCGCGACGTCCTCGCCCTTTCCGCCCAGCGTCGTGTCGGCGCCGAGCTGGCGGGCCACCTCGAGCCGGTGCATGTCGGCGGGGATTCCGATCACGAGGACATGGCCCGCTCCCGCCACCCTGGCCATCATCGCGCAGAGGAGCCCGATCGGCCCCGGGCCAATGATCGCGACCGAGTCGCCCGGGCGTAACCGGGAATTGACGCAGACCGCGTTGTACGCGACGCAGCACGGCTCGGTCAGCGCCGCCGTCTCGAATGCGAGCTGCCCGGGGATAGGGTGCAGGCAGCGCTCCGGCACCTTCACGAACTCGCTCATCGCCCCGTTGACCCCGTAGCCGAACCCCAGGCGGCTGGGATCGAGGTTGTAGAGCCCCTGCCGGCTGTACGGCGAGGTGGGGTCGATCACCGCCGCCGTCTCGCTGACGATCCGGTCGCCCTCCGAGAAGCCTCGGACCTTGACCCCCGCCTTCGCGACGATCCCGGCGAATTCGTGGCCGAGGACGACGGGATAGTTGACCTTCCAGCTGTGCTTTCCCGTGAACTGGTGGAGGTCGCTCCCGCAGATGCCGACGGCCTGCACGGCCACGAGCACGTCGGTCTCGCCGATCTCCGGGATCGGGATTTCGCGCATCTCGACGCTGTGCGGCTCGGGCGCGAAGTTGACGACGGCCTTCATAAGGGTGCTCATGATTCCTTGGGCCGGCCGATGGCGATGTCCCCATACGCGTGCACCTTCGTGCAGACCAGCCGCAGCTTGCCCTCGAGGTCGCCCGCCGCCGTCTTGAACGCGTCGCTGTCGATCGTCAGCGGGGCGCCGAGGACGACGAGCGGCGCCCCATATTCCGGCGTGCGCACCGCCTGCTCGACCGTGAGGCCGCCGACGGCCTGCACCGGTACCTTGACCGCCCAGACCACGTCCCGCAGCTGGTCGAGCGGGCTCGGCGGACGGACGCCGTCCGCGGCGATGCCCCGCCTCTCGTCATAGCCGATGTGATGGATGACGAAGTCGCAGCCAAGGCCCTCGAGCCTCCTGGCCGACTCGACCATGTCCGGCGCGCCGAGGTTGTCGCCCATCACCTTCACCCCGAAATCCCTCCCGGCCTTGACCACCATCTTGATCGTCTCGGGATGGGCGCGCTCCATCACGACGACATGGGTGGCCCCCGCCTTCGCCATCATCTCTGCCTCGAGCCAGCCCCCGTCCATGGTCTTAAGGTCGGCCACGATCGGCACCCCGGGAAACTCCCTGCGAAGCGCACGGACGCCGTTCATGCCCTCGGCGATGATGAAAGGCGTCCCCGCCTCAAGCCAGTCGACGCCGCACCGCATGGCGATGCGCGCGGTGTCCAGCGCCTCGGCGATGTCGGTCAAATCGAGCGAGATCTGGACGACCGTTCTCATGGGCCAACAGGACCATTCATGCTCCAAGATCGAATGAAAACAATATCGGTTACAAGGATATAGTAAGGCCTTACATTAGCGGAGGCTCGCGCCGGGCACGAAGGCCGGCTCGAAGACCCGCGACCTGTCCCGACGGCCGACCGCCAGGTCGACCGCATACGCGGCCATGGCGTCCAGCGGCTGGCGGAACGTGGCGAGGCCCGACGGATCCCGCTCGGATTCCGGGAGCTCGTCGATCCCGACGATCTGAATCTGCCCCGGAACGCGGATGCCGCGGCTGCCGCAGGCGCGCAGGGCGGCGGCGCACGCGGAGGAATCGACGCCGATCACGGCGTCGATCTTTCCCTCCGACAGCAGGGGGACCAACGCCTCCGCCGTCGGCGGCCATGCCGGAAGCGAGGAGAAACGCCCCGGGAAGAACCGCGGCGCAAGGCGGGTGAACTGCTCCAGGCGCTCCTCATGGTCGCCCTCGCCGGGGCGGCAGCCCCAAAAGAGGACCCGCCGCGCGCCGCCGGAGCGCAGCCGGCGCAGCGCGTCCTCGATCCAGTTGCGCTGGTTCAGGCGCACCCATTTCCAGGCGGGGAACTGCGGCAGGCGGCCGAGGAGGCAGATGACCGGCTTGCCCGATGCGCGCAGCGACCCGGTCAGGACGTCGCCGGAGCGGGCATAGAGGAGGATCCAGGCGTCGCACCGGGAGCGCAGCAGCGTCCGGTGGGCGTGCGCAAGCGTGGACGGCTGCCGGCGGTCGATCGGGCAGATCAGTAGGTCGAGGTCGTTCTTGACGAGCTGCGAGGTGAGGGCGGAGAGGATGCGCTGGACGAAGGGCGCGTCGGCCCCCTCGACCTCAAGCGGCCAGATGAGCCCGAGCACGTCGTGGCGGCCCTTGACGAGCGCCCTCCCGCTTGGGCTCGGATAATAGCGAAGCCGGACTGCAAGGGAGAGGATCTCGGCGCGGGTTTTCGGCCTCAGCTTGCCGGGTTCATGGAACGCCCGCGAAACGGTCGCCGTCGATCGGCCGGCCATCTTTGCGAACTCCTGGATATTCATGGGCGAGTGCGGCGAGACTGCGCCCCGCTTGAAACCACTGCAAACGCCATCGGCTCGGGACCGGCGCCGGATTTGCCGCTTGCGAGGGGGGTTTGGCAGCCCAACGGTTCCCGGCGGATGCCCAACATTTTCGGAAAACTTTTCACGATCTCAACGTGGGGCGAGAGCCATGGCGCCGCCACGGGGGTTGTCATCGACGGCTGCCCGCCGCGGCTGCCGCTTTCGGAGACGGACATCCAGGGCGACCTCGACCGCCGCAGGCCCGGGCAGAGCGACATCGTCTCCCCGCGCAAGGAGGCGGACAAGGTCGAGATCCTATCGGGCGTTTTCGAGGGAAAGACGACGGGAGCCCCGATCATGATGCTCGTCCGGAACACAGACGCGCGCCCCGGGGCCTACGACGAATTCCGAGACAAGTTCCGGCCGTCACATGCTGATTTCACGTACCAGGCGAAGTACGGCTTCCGCGACCACCGCGGCGGCGGGCGCAGTTCCGCAAGGGAAACAATCGGCCGGGTCGCCTCGGGCGCCGTCGCCAGGAAAATCCTGACGCTCGCGGGCGGCGTCGAGATACGGGCGTACGTGACGCGCGTCCATGACATCGAGATGCCACCGGGCGCCGCGGAGGCGTTCCCGACCCAGGCTGAGGTCGACGCGTCTCCCATCCGGTGCCCTGATCCCACCACGGCCGAGGCCATGATCCGCAGGATCGAGGAGGTCCGCTCCCAGGGCGATTCCGTGGGCGGCATCATGCGGTGCCGCGTGCGCGGCGTGCCGGCCGGGCTCGGCGAGCCGGTCTTCGACCGCCTGGAGGCAGATCTCGCGAAGGCGATGCTTTCGCTGCCGGCGACCAAGGGCTTCGAGATCGGGAGCGGGTTTGCGGGCACCCTCCTCAAGGGTTCGGAGCACAACGACGCCTACGTGCCTAAGTCCGGGCGCATAGGGACCGCGACCAACCGCTCGGGAGGGATCCAGGGCGGGATCAGCGATGGCGAGGAGATCTGCTTCAACGTGGCCTTCAAGCCGGTGGCGACGATCATGAAGCCCCAGGCAACCGTCGACCTGGCGGGAAAGCCCGTGGAACTGGTCGGCAAGGGCCGCCACGACCCGTGCGTGCTGGCCCGCGCCGTGCCGATCGTGGAGGCGATGACGGCGCTCGTGCTCGTCGACCATTGGATGCGCAACGCCGCGCAGAACCAGGTCTTCAGGTTCTGACGGTCGCTGGGGGCGTTCAGCCGGGCTCCGTCAGGCTCCGGCTGCGGGGAGAGTGGCGCGCCTTCACTCGAACACGACGGTCGCGGGAACCGTGCTTGTGAGGTACCACCAGCCGACGTCGCCCGGGGCATAGCTCGACGGCACGATGGTCGGACCCACGGCGCCCTTGCCCCAGTAGTAGTCGCTCAGGTTCGCCATCCAGAAGGGGCCGCCCACATAGAGCGCCGGCCCCATGGCCGCGGGCGTGCCGGTGCCATTGGACTGGGCGGAGTTGAACCAGGCCTGCACGATGGTCTGCGGCGTGCCGCCCACGCCGAGCAGGTTCGTCGCAAAGCCCTGCTCAAACGGGCCGTCGCCATAGTCGAGCGAGGCGAAACCCGTCAGGACGTGGAGGCCATTGAAGGCCCCTCCCCAGCGCTGGGCGACGTTCAGCCCGGAGCCGTCGGCCGCGTCCAGCATGTCGCAGTCGTCCAGGCACAGCCAGCAGAGCGTGTCATTCGGGCCGACGGGACCCCAGGACGCGGCATAGTTCACCAGCGTCCACGACGGGGTGGTGTCCAGGTTGATGCCCACCGTCACGGAGTTATTCAGGGATTGCAGGCCGGCGGTCGGATAGTCCGCGAGCGGGGCGCCCGGCTGCATCGAGGTCTTCGCGTCCGCGTTTCCGTCGGCGTTGTCGAGCACGATGTCCGCCGTGTTGACGCCCCAGTTCGAGTAATCGGCGTCGCCGTAGACCCATGGGGTCGCGACCAGCGTTCCCGCCGGGTTCGGCTCGATGAAGTCGCCCGGCCATGCGTCGTCGCCCATCCAGCAGTAGCTCTGGACCCCGCCTCCCGCCCCCGAGGTGCCCATGCCGGTCTGCCAGCCCACCCGGCAGATCGTCCACTCCCCCGGGTCCGCCGGGCTCTCGCAGCCATAGCTCGGCCCGGTGATGCCGTGGTCCCTCGGGTACACGGGGGTGGCATGGACCGGGATGAGATTGCTGGCGTTGACCACCACCCCGTTCGCATCGATGACGGTCACGGTGACCCTCTCGTTCCGGTCCAGCCGGAAACGATCGTCCCGGGCCAGCGCCTCCGCGACCCGAAACTGCGGCGTGTAGGTGATCGAGTCCCCGGTGTTGAGCGACGCCGCGGGGTCGGACCCGGCCCACACGTAGGTGTAGGGCGGCGTCCCCCCGCTCACGGAGACGCGCGCGGAGACCTGGGAGCCCTGCGCCGACGCCGTCAGCTGCACGGCGGGGACGAACCGCGCGTCGTCCGTCGCCGGGATCATCCGCACCTTTGTCCTGACCACCGAGACCTGGCCGGTCGCCGGGTTGGTGAGCCGGGTCGTGCCATAAAAGGCGTACCAGGGGATGATGGTTGTCGGGTTCCAGTCCCCGGGACGGCCCAGCCACGACTGGAGGGGCGGGCTCCAATAGACGAGACGCGAGGTGACCTGGGAATTAGCCGGCATGAGCCGGGCGATGCGGGCCCGGGCGTCGTCCTCCGAGAGGATCTGCACCGACGCGCCGGGCGTCAGCTGGCGGGCCGCGTAGTGGAGCTGGCTCACGTGGCCGGTGCCGTCGTAGGTCACCTGCACCCGCGCGCCGGGCCCGACCAGCGGGTGGCCGCCCGGCTCGGAAAACGTGTAGCTCACCTGGGTGTCCAGCTCCTGGCTCTTCGAGGCCCAGTTGCCGCTGCCATCCCTGGAGTACAGCGTCAGGACCGTGTGCCCGGTCACCGGCGTTCCGAACTGCGGGAGGAGTCCCGACGCGTCCAGCCCGCGGGAGGCCTGGTCCAGCGCGGACTTGGCATCCAGGATCGGCCACTTGCTCAGCGCGGTGGCGTCGATCGCCCTCATGCCGATGGGAGTCGACTCGTACTTGTTGCGGGTCGCATCGCGCAGGCTTCCCGTCACCTTGGATTCGGCGACGGGCGCCGCGGGAAACGCCAGGTATCTCTCGGGATCGATGAATGAGATCATGCCGCGCTCATTCACCAGGGCTCCCGCCGGGATGTTGAGGCGTTCGGCGATGGTCGCCGCCTGCGCGGCGGATGCCCCGTTCTGGGTGATCTGATAGACAGGCAGCGTCGCGGCGGACGGCGCCGTCGACTGGGGGGCGGTGCTGCAGCCGCAGAGGGCGATCACGATAAGCAGCTCAGGAACCCATCTTGGATTTTTCATGTTGTTGGCGGCCATTCGGGGACGGTTTCTAGCCGGGTCTGGAAATCAGGAAAGGGGAGGGACCGTGCGCCGCGGCCGCGGATCCCTCGACGGATTCATTCCGCCAGGGCCCGGACCGCCACGGGATACGGAAGCAGGCGCGGCCGCCCGTTTCAGACCTCGGGGAAAAGTGGTCGAGGCTTCCTATCTGATGGGTCCTTATTTTGCCGTTGAACGGGCGGGGGGATTTCCTAGCGTGTCGGCCAGCGAAGCGCCGCAAGGAAGCCCTTCGCAATTTCGAGAAATGCGTGAAATCACGTAGTTTCCGTAATCAATTAATTGAGAGATTATTATGCCGCATCAGGGAGCGTAAGACGGCCATGCGGGTCCGAGATCGGATGCGCAGCGCCGCCTGGAACACGGTCTTCACATTCTGAGCCCGCCCGATGACAAACCGTTGGTGTACCTCGTCCTCGGGGCAGCCGGCTCCGGACGCCGGGAGGTTTTGGCCGACCTGACCGAGGACGGGCTGATGGACGGGGACCGTCCAGCCGTCCTCATCTCCGACCAGGAAAAGCCCGACGCCGCGGACGCAAGGCTGACCGGGCTCGGGCGCTGGCGCCAGCTGCCGGAAAATTTCATCGAGGCCGATCTTCCCCAGGACGCGACCCACGTGTTCATCGTGGTCGACGGCAGGCGCAATCCGGTCGACCAGATCGAGGGGTTCAAGGCATGGCTGACGGAGCGTTCCGCGGAGGTTGCCCGCGTCATCTGCGTCGTCGACTGCCACCTTGCGGAGCAGCACCCGAAGCTCTTCGCATGGTTCGAGGCCTGCATCTATTTCTCGGACGTCGTCCTCCTCAACCACCGGGATGGCATCCCCAACAAGTGGGTGGGGGACTTCAAGGCGAGGTTCGAGGACAAGTTCTACCCCTGCCTCTTCGAGTTCGTTAAGGAGGGCCGCGTCAAGAATCCCGCCCTCGTGCTGGCCCCTGTGGCGCGGCGGATGTCCCACGTCTTCGACGAGCAGGAATGGATCGTCGCCGACGACGAGGACGAGGAGCAGGACGAGGACGACGAGGTCGAGATGAAGGTCGAGGAGGACCCCTACCTCGAGCGCCGGAACGGCGGCCGGCGCGTCCACGAGATCCCGCACATCGAGGACTTCCTCCCGAAGCCCCCGGCGTAGGCCGCCCTACGGGATCCGCAGCGTGGCGCCGATCGCGAGGCTCGCCTCGTTGGGCATCACGTCGCGGTTGGCCTGGTAGATCGCCTGCCACCGGGCGGCCGTTCCGTAGTATTCCAGGGAAATCTTTGTCAGCGTGTCGCCATCGACCACGACATGCGTCCGCGCTGCGGACGCCGGGGCCGCGGCGGGCGGCGACGCGGACGCAACGACGGCGGTTGGCCGTACCGGCAGCGACCGCTTGAGACGTGTTTTCTCGTCCTGGAGGACCGTGGTGTTGCGCGTCGCCGCGGCCAGCCGGTCCGTCAGGTCGGCCACCTGCTTGTCCAGGTCGGCCTTGGCGCCCGCGGCTCCCGCCGCATCGGCCTTTGACGCGTCCGCGCTCTTCTGCGCATCCGCGAGCTGGGCGCGCGCCGCGGCGAGATCGCTCCTGGCCTGCTCGAGCTCGGCGGTCGCCTGGGCCTTGGCCCCGGAATCGGCCGTGGCCTTTGCGGCCTCAACCGCCTGGCGGGCGGAGGCCAGCTCCGCGGTCCTCGCGGCATCCTGCGCCTCGTACCGCGCCTTCGCTGCGTCTGCGTTCCTCAGCGCCTGCGCGAGCAGGGCATGGGCGGTGTCGAGGTCGTGACTGGTCTTCTCAAGCTCTGCGGCCAGGGCCTGAGCCTTGGCTCCCGCGTCGCCGGTGGCCTTCGCCGCGGCCGCGCGCGCGGCCTGCTCGGCCTCCTGGGTCTTTGAAAGCCTGTCCTCGAGCGCGCTTTTCTCGCCGGAGAGCCTGGCAATCGACTGCTCGAATTCGGCGCTCTTGCTTGATGCCTCGGCCTTTGCTGCCTCGGCGCCCTTGAGCGCCTGGGCCAGCTCGCCCCGCGTCGCGGCGAGGTCGGTCTTGGCCTTGTCGAGCTCGGCGGCCTCGGCCTGGGCCCTGGCGCCTGAGTCTCCCGCTGATTTGAGCGCCGCCTCGCTCGCGGCCAGCTTTGCTGACAGCGCCTCCTTGTCGGAGGACTGCCTTGCCAGGTCTTTCTGGAGCGAGGCGACCTGGGATGCCGCCTCCGCCTTGGACGTTTCCTGATTCTTATGCGCCTGTGCAAGCTGCGCGTTGACCGCGCCGAGCTCGGCCGTCGTCTTCTCAAGGACGGCGGCCTGGGTGGCCCTATCGGCCTTGGCAGAAACGTTGATTTCCTGGGACTCGGTGAGCCGGGCGCGGGCTGTCGCAAGATCCCCCCTTGTCTTCTCGAGCTGGGCGGCGAGGGCCTGCGCCTTCTCACCGGTGTCGCCCGTCGCCTTGAGCGCCGCCTCGTCGGCGGCCAGCTTGGCGGTGAGCGCGTCCGATTCGGCGATGCTCTTCTTCAGGTTCGTCTCGAGCGAGGCGGTCCAGTTGGCTGACTGGGTCTTTGCGGCCTCGGCGCCCTTGAGCGCCTGCGCCAGCTCGGCGCGTGTTGAGGCAAGATCGTTCTTCGCCTGCGCGAGCTCCGCGGCCGAGGCCTGGGCCCTTGCGCCGGAGTCGCCCGCCGCCTTCAGCGCCGCCTCATCCGCCGCGACCTTGGTGGCGAGCGCCTCCGAATCCGAGGCGCGCTTCGCCGCATCCGACTCGAGCGAAGTGATCCGGGACGCCGCCTCCGCCTTGGCGCCATCCTTTTCCTTGAGCGCCTGGGCGAGCTGCGCGCGAACCGAGCCGAGATCACCCTTGGACTGCTCGAGCGCGGCGGTCTGCGCGGATGCCTCTGTCTTTGCGGCCTCGGTGTTCCTCTGCGCCTGAGCAAGCTGGGCATATGCGTTGTCGAGCTCGCGCCTGGTTTTTTCGAGCTCGGCGGCGGCGGCCTGCGCCTTGGCGCCGGAGTCTCCCGTGGCCTTAAGCGCCGCCTCGTCCGAGGCCAGTGTTGCCTTGAGCGCTTCCGATTCGGAGGCGCGTTTCGCCGCGTCCAACTGGAACGAGGCGATCCTGGAACTCGTCTCCGCCTTTGTCGCCTCCTCGCCCTTGAGCGCCTGGGCCAGCTGGTTTTGGGCCGAGGCGCGATTGATCTTGGCCAGCTCAGCCTGCGCCGACTGGAAGGCAGCTTCCTTCTTTGAATTGGCGGCGGCCGCGTTTGCGGCCTCGAGCGCCTGGCGCGCGGAGGCGAGGTCGGTGGCGAGGGTCCGGGCCTTTGCGCCCGTATCTCCCGCGGACTTGAGCGCCGACTCGTCCGCGGCAAGCTTGGTTGAGAGCGTCTCCGTCTCGGACGAGCGCTTGGCCAGATCCGCCTGCAGGGCCGCGACGCGCGAGGCCGCCTCAGCCTTTGCGGCGTCGGAGTCCTTCAGGGCCTCGGCGAGTTGCGTCCGGGCCGTGCCGGCGTCGTTCCTGGCCTGCGCGAGCGAGGCGGCCTGGGCGGACGCCTCCTTCCTCGCATTTGCGGCGGCCGTGTTGGCCGCCTCGAGCGCCTCGCGCGTGGTCGCCAGTTCGCCGGCGACGGCCTGGGCCTTTGCGCCGGCGTCGCCCATGGCCTTGAGCGCCGATTCGTCCTCGGCCAGCTTGGCCGACAGCGTCTCGGCATTCTTGGATACCTGCGCGAGCCTGGCGTTGGACGAATTGAGATCGCTCCTAGTTTTCTCAAGCTCCGCGGCGGTGGCTGCGCTTCGCGCCTCGAGCAGGCCCCTTTCGGCAGCAGCCTCGGTCTTGGCGGTCTGCTCATCCTTGAGCGCCTGGGCAAGCTGGGCCAGGGTCGAGCCGAGATCGCCCTTTGCCTGGTCGAGGGCGGAGGAAAGGGCCTGCGCCTTCGCGCCCGTGTCGCCTGTGGCCTTTAGTGCCGCCTCATCTGCAGCCAGCCGTGCGGACAATGCCTCCGATTCCGCGGAGCTCTTCGACAGGGCCGATTCGAGGGAGGAAATCCGGGTCCTGGCTTCGGCCTTTGCCGCGTCCACGCTCTTCTGCGCCTGCGCGAGCTTGTCGCTGGCAACGCTGAGATCGATACCGGTTCGCGCGAGTTCCGCCGCAGATGCGGCGGCCTTAGCCTCAAGCCGGCTCTCTTCCTCGGTCGCCTGGGCCTTGTCTGCTTCCTCGCCCTTGATCGCCTGGGCGAGCTGGGTGCGGGCCGCGTCGCGATCAGCCCTGGCCTGCTCGATCGCTGCGGTTTGGGATGAAGTCTCTTTCTTTGCCGCCTCGGTGGCTGCGTTGGCGGCCTCGAGCGCCTGCTGCGCCGACGCAAGCTCGCTCGCGAGGCTCTGCGCCTTTGCGCCCGATTCGCCCCTGTTCTTGAGCGCCAGGTCGAGCTGCGCCTTGGCTGCGCCGAGATCGGCCTTGGTTTTCTCAAGTTCCGTCGCGAATGAGGCATTTGCCGCCTGGTCCTCGGCCGCGTCCGTCTTGGCTTTCTCCTCGCCCTTGACCGCCTGGGCAAGCTGGGAGCGGGCCGAGGCGAGATCGGCCTTGGACTGTTCGAGCGCCGCGGACTGGGAGGACTCCTGCTTTATCGCGTTCGCCGAGGCGGCGTTTGCGGCCTCGAGCGCCTGCCGCGAGGAGGCGAGCTCGGCTGCCAGGGCCTGCGCCCTGGCGCCTAATTCGTCCGTCGTCTTCAGGGTCGGCTCAGCCGCGGCCAGCTTGGCCGAGAGCGCATCCGCTTTCGCGCGGGCCTGCTCGAGCTGGGTGTTGGCCGCGAAAAGATCGCTCCTGGCCTTTGCGAGTTCGGCTGCGGATGTGGCGCTGCGCGCCTCGAAACGGCCCTTGTCCTCGGCCGCTTCCGCCTTTGCGGCCTCGAGCGCCTGTCGTGCGGAAGCGAGGTCGGCGGCGAGGGCCTGGGCCTTGGCGCCGGAATCGCCCTTGGCCTTCAGCGCCGCCTCATCGGCAGCCAGCTTGGCCGAATATGCTTCAACCTCTGAAGAGCGCTTAGCCAGGTCTGATTGGAGCGCGGAGATCCGGGAAGCGGCGTCCGCCTTTGCTGCATCGGAATTTCTGGCCGCTTCCTCGAGTTGGGTGCGGGCTGCGCCAAGATCGCTCCTGGACTGCGCAAGATCCGCGGCGAGCGCCTGGGCCTTGGCGCCGGAGTCGCCGGTCGCCTTCAGCGCCGCCTCGGCGGTGGCCAGCTTTGCCGTGAGCGCATCCGCCTCGGAGGTGCGCGTCGCCAGTTCCTTCTCGAGGGACGCGGACCAGGTGACTTCCTGCTTCTTGGCATTCGCGGCGGCGACATTGGCGGCGTCGAGCGCCTGGCGCGCGGAGGCGAGCTCCGCAGCCTTCGCCGCATCCTGCGCCTCCAGGCGGTTCCTGAAGTCTGCCGCCTCAGCCTTCGCCGTGTCGGCGCTCTTGACGGCCTCCGCGAGCTGGGCGCGTGTCGCGCTGAGGTCGCCCTTGGCGCTTTCGAGCTCTTCGGAGAGCGCCTTGCTGGCCTTTGAGCCCGCGTCGCCCGCGGCCCTGAGCGCCGATTCATCCGCGGCGAGCTTGGCTGAGATCGATTCCGCCTCGGAGGAACGCTTCGCCAGGTCCTTTTCGAGCGCGGCGATCCGGGACGCCGCCTCTTTCCTCGCATTCTCAGCTGCGGCATTCGCGGCCTCGAGCGCCTGCCGTGCGGTGGCAGCCTCCGCCGACCCGGCGGCGCCTTGGGTGTCCAAAAGCGCCCTAGTATCCTTGAGCGACGTCATGGTGGCAACCAACGCCCTGCCGCGTTCGTCAAGTTGCTGTGAGAGTTGCTGGTTAAGATCAGTCTGCTGGGCGACGTCGCTCTGGAGCTGCTTCACCTTCGATCGGAGCTCCTCGATCTCGAGCTCAGCCACGGGCGCCGGCGCCTGAGTCACGGGAAGATCGATCTCCGCTTTCTGTTCCTTGGCGGGTGCGGGCGCCGGAGGTGCGACGGCAACCCGAACGGATGGGGTTGCGAGGCCGAGCCGCGTACGTGCTAGGCTGAGCCGCCGTTTGCCCTCGGCGAGCTCATCATCGCTCATCCGGGAAACCAGGGCGCCGAGATACTTCCCATTGCTACCGTGATCCGACGCAAGCGACAGCCAGACATACGCCTCGGCCGGATCGGCCGGCACGCCTCGGCCCTCGGCAAAGGCCAGCCCGAGGTTGTATTGAGCAACCCCGTTCCCTTTGTCCGCCTTGACGCGCAGCGCCTCAAGCTCGGGAGGCAGCGAATCGGCCGCCGCGGCCACGCCGGCAAGGCTGAGCGCAAGGACCGCGAATGCTAAGCGACCTAGGGTGGACATTGCTCCATGTCCCTAACTGGCAATGGTTCCAGATTCAACCCGCATTCGTGTCCCTTTGATCCTGCCGGCGTTGGCTCCCATGGATTGACGAGTTTTTAGCTCGGCATACCCTCGCCATAGTTCGCCCGTCCCGTCGCCTCGCATTTCAGCTTGCCGTTGATTTTGGCGCAGGCGTACTAATGCCCCTCTGCGGTCATTGGAACGGTCCGCGGAGGTTGGTTCTTTGTTCTCCTATTCCAGTTCGTTTGGTTTTCGGAAGCCGCTGGAATGAAATGAATTGTTGGCACGCCCGGGTGGTGGAATTGGTAGACACGCAGGTCTCAGAAGCCTGTGTCGAAAGACATGGGAGTTCGAGTCTCCCCTCGGGCACCAACAACTTAGGAAATAACGAAGGGGAGTGTTCTACCCTTCGTTCTACACCCGTCTGAGTCGCTGACGATATCCGTAGTTATCGGCTGAAGCCAAACGATTCAGAATGGAATTAACTTCAGTGGGATCCAGGGAACGTGCCGCAGCCAGCAGCATGTCGCAGACTCTCTCGAACGTGGGTTGGAGATCGGCGTCGCCGCTCTGATTTACGATCTGCTCATCGCTTTCGATCACCTCCACGAGCAGGTCGAATGCAGCACGCGTACTGGCCGGAAGAATGACAATTTCGATGGCGTCGAGAACGTGGGCTACCCGTTGAACAACGAGATTTCCGCGGTGGTGCCGATAGTCATATTCCCGCTCACCGGCATTGATGAGCGCGATTTCCGTCTTCAGCTCTTCCACGGCCGCCGGAGGATCATCTGCAGCGATATATGCTCTCACGTACTCTCCGATACCGTTCTCGTCGTCGGCCAGCGTGAGAATGAATTCTGCCAACTTCTCAGCGCCTCGCTGGGCAAGTCTCGATGCTTCAGGATTCATTCTAGTCGGTGGTGTATGGTGCGGGCTGGAGACCTCGGAAAAGACC
>Ga0182018_10000480_pt1 | contig 52414 bp, 50 predicted proteins | sample 812P2MmetaG_FD_120490 | JGI IMG/M metagenome (GOLD analysis project Ga0182018, IMG submission 120490) | Permafrost microbial communities from Stordalen Mire, Sweden - 812P2M metaG | ecosystem: Environmental > Terrestrial > Soil > Wetlands > Permafrost | place: Sweden: Stordalen | collected... | reverse complement strand
GCGTTGCGGGCGGCCGGGCTCTCGGACTTATCGCCGTGCGTTTCGGCCGCCCAGTGGTTTAAGGGGCTTCTGTGATGATCTAGGCTCGCCTTTATCGCGAGCATATCGTTGCCACTTCGAAGCGTCCCTCTCTGATATCCCCTGGGGCGGCGATAATGGCTATCCGATCACCAGGGGGTGTTATAGAACCGGTTCTACGATCTCCCCGTCGACGTCATACATATAGTTGCCCGCCGCAAAGGTTTGCGGCCACCAGGGAGTCCAGTACCACCTCAACTGCAACGCATGCTGGCCAGCATGAAACTCGCAAAAGAACGTCAAGGGGTGAACCGTTCCTTCTGATTGGAAACTATCACAAATGGTTTCGAGTCGCGGATGGGAATATCTGTAAGTAACACAAAGGGAACGAAAGAAAGATCGAAAAAAAATGTCACCGCAACCGCTCTTCGTGGATGAGGCGGCGGGGCGCGCCATCGGCGGGGCATGTGTACTGGCGGCGAACGCCATCGAGACCCTCGGGCGTCCAATGAAGGCGCAGTCTGGTTTCCGTGTCGGAACCATGATCGCCGCAGGCCCAGTCCAGAATGTCCACGGCGCCTTTGGCGGTACGAACCGCCTCCCATTCCCGCTTGTACAGCACCAGCGGGTTCTCTCGATTTGAGGCGGCACTGAAGGCATGAAGGCGCGGGACGCCTTTAGTCAGTCCAATCACGATGCCGGCGTTCTTTCCACAGGCAACCGATTCGGTTTGCAGGTAGAATTCGTTGGCGCGGAGGTCGTGATTATAATCGCCGAAATGCATTACCTGGACGGTAGGGCGTTTGGCGACAAGGGCGGGAAACTCATCCTGTTTATAGTCCTTGGCGTCGTTATCGAAGTCGGCTTGCCAACGCTGCACCTGGGCCTTGCCGGAACCGTCAGTGAAGAATGGGGTGAGATGCAGACGATCGATTTCGACGCCATCGCGGAGACGAACGAGAAACAGATCTCCCGCTTCTCCATAAGCGAATCCCATGCAGGGGCAGGTTTGCCAGCCGCTGTCTCCAGCTTCACAGGTGGGCTCGGGTACGGCGGTCCATTGCAGCCGCCACGTCTCGGTTACTCCGTCGACGACGATCTTCTGTTCTTCGCGAACGGACGGTGTGGGATATTCGGTGCGTTGTGCGAAAGCGTACAGTAACATTCCGGCCGAGGTAAGATATAGGACCCTGAGCGCAAAGCCTTTCATCTTTCCCAAGATACTACGAAGCGCCGGCCAGGCGGGTTGAAAACCCGCCGCACGATGCAATCCTGCCCCACATCGGCATCTGTTACTGCTGTTTTTTCGCGGCGGCGAAGGAACGTTCCACCGTGTTTTGGGGGTCGGTCGAAACACCGTAGTCGCGCCAGAGCCAGCGCAACATCTCGGGCAAGACGGTCCGTAGCATTTTCTGGCCGTGCTTTTGAATCCCCCAGGAATAGTTCACGTCATAACCCTTTTCCGTGAGGGCTTGCTGCAGGCGAACGTTCTGCAGGAACCAGTCGTTGTCCGGATTGTAAGTTCCATCCGGTCTGACCCCTCTGTTGTCGTTTCTTCCGTCCACCAGGAAGACGCGCAGGGGCTTCTTTTCGGTCTTGCGGACAATATCGGGATACGCATTTCCTCCCCGAATGTTGGTGAAACTGCCGACATTGCTCAGCACCTTGTGGAAGTAGGTTGGACGCTCCCAGGCGACCGTGAACGCGGCAATCGCTCCTGAGCTCGATCCCCCGATCAAGTGACGGTCGGGATCCTTGGATATGTTGTAGTCCTTGTACAGAACGGGAAGGAGCTCATCCACGATCACTCTGGCATACTTGTCATTCAACGTGTTGTACTCGGTGGGCCGGTTGGTGGTGCGATCGCCCCACTCGCTGAGAGTCGGCTCGGGCTGGTCGGGGCGGCGTCCCGGATTGATAAACACCGCGATCATGACGGGAATTTCGCGCCGGTAGATCAGGTTGTCCATCACGAACTGGGCGCGGATGTCGCCTTCCGAAGCCATGAACGCCTGGCCGTCGTTGAAGATGGTCAGGCTGGCGGGAACGGCGGGATCGTACTGCGCCGGAACGTAGATCCAATAGGTGTGCTGGGTTCCGGGATACGCTTCGCTCGACAGCGTGAACGGGCCGCGGATCTCGCCCTTGGGAACGCCCTCCTGCGGGCTGGAATCCGGCGCGAGCTGATAATACACGTCGGGGTTGGGTGTCGTTTGAGGGGTCTGGGAGAACGCGGGGGCTGCGAGCAGCACCGGGATAGCGGCAAGTTTGAGCTTCATGGCTTTGGAAGCCAAAATATCACAATGGATTGCGCGTTGGGAGGTCAGGCGGACGCGGCGCGAGCCGGTTCGAACAAGAGGACGTTCGATGGCAGGCTGGCAAGACGCGCCGGCGCCGGGGCGCGGGCCGGCTCACGGTTAGCGGTCCGGGTAGAGGCGCGAAAGGCCGCGGCGGCGAGCCGGTCGAGATCGCGCAGGAGCACCCGATCCCATCGGGCATCATGGGGCGAGACGGTTACCTTCCATCCCAGGCGCTGCAGTTCAGCTTGGCCGGCGGACGTGAGACGGTGGGCAGTGGTGCAGAGATCGAAGTGAACCCGGCCGAACCGGGAGTGGGGAGAGCGACGCTCCGACCAGACCATCGGGATGCGGAGGCGCCAGCACCATCGGCCATAGGCAGCCAGCAGCTTCCGAGGATCGCGGCAGGCGGCGTTGAGAAAGCCGTTCTCGCGGGCGAGACGCAGACGGCGGCGCTGGCGGCCGGTGAGTTGGGCTTCGGATTGGATGGAGTTGCCAGGCACTGACAGAGTATCGGATTACGCGGAGGGGAACTGTAGGGTGAAGACGCTTCCCTTCCCTAACCGGCTCGTGACGGCCACACTGCCGGACATCTTCTCGGCGGTGTGTTTGACGATGGACAATCCCAGACCGGTGCCGCCGGTTTCGCGCGAGCGGGCTTTATCGACGCAGTAAAAGCGCTCGAAAATGCGTGGCAGGTCCTCGGAAGGAATGCCGATGCCGGTGTCGCTGACGGTGATTTGCACACGGCCTTCCGCCAGGGTGGCTTCGAGCCAGACTTCGCCGCCGGGGCGGTTGAATTTGATGGCGTTGTAGAGCAGGTTCAGAATTGCCTGCTCCAGACGGCGAGGCTGCCCCATGACGCACCAATCCCCCATTTCGCCGAGCATGAGGTTGACACCGCGCCCGGCAGCCTCCGCTTCCACGGTGTGCATGGCGGTGCGGGCGACATCCTTGACCGCAACCCGTTCGGCGGGGGGCTGTTCGCGGTCGGCCTCCAACTCGGAGAGCGAAAGCAAATCGAAGGCCATCTGTTCCAGGCGGAACGTATTCCGGGAGATGATTTCCACGAACTTGCGATTGTTGCCGGCGTCGTCGAGAGCGCCATCGAGCAGGGTCTCGGCATAGCCGCGAATGGAGGCAAGCGGGGTGCGGAGTTCGTGGGACACGTTAGCCACAAAATCCTTGCGAACGCGCTCCAGACGCTCGAGTTCGGTGATGTCATGCAGGATGGCGATGGCGCCCGGGCGCGGCGATTCGTCGAGGGGCGCGGCCTGCACGTCGAAGACGCGGCCCTTGGCGGCAACCAGCGTCACGCGGCGGCGCGACGGCTCGGTAGAGGAAAGAACGGCTTTCAACAGATCGAGGAGCGCCGGATCGCGGACTACATCGCGCAGGGGAGTATTTTCCGGGATGGGGCCGGAAGTGCCTATGGAATGGGCAAACGAATCGTTACAGAAGGTCACCCGGAGGTCCGCATCGACGGCCAGCACGCCTTCCACCATGCTGGCCAGAATGGCCTGACGGCGGGCGGATTCGTCGGAGAGGCGGCGGAGCATGGCGCGGAACTGATCGGCCATGCCGCGCAGGGAGCGGGCGACCGAACCGAGCTCGTCGTCGGATTCCGCGTGGAGCGAGCCGGTGTAATCGGCGTTGACCAACTCGCCGGCGAAATCCTGAATGCGGCGGATGCGGCGCGTGAAAGCCCGTGAGATGAAATACGCGATGGCCAGGGCAAAAACGGCGGCGACCAAAGAGGCCCGGAGAATGAGCCAGCGGACTTGGGCGATGGAGACTTGGATCCCTTTCAGTGGAACGGCGAGGCGAAGGACCAAGCCGGAATTGCCGGAGACGGAAGCGGGGACGGCGAGATAGCACAAGTCGACATCGAGCGTGGCGCTGCGGCGGACGGCGGTTCCGGTCTGGCCGGCGAGAGCCAAACTGACTTCGTGCCGCGAGGAGTGGTTGTCCATGGACGAAGCGTCGTGCTGGGAATCGGCGAGAACCACGCCGTTGCGGCCGATGACCGTAACGCGCGCGCCGGTCTGGCTCCCGGCCTCGCCGGCCCAGGCTGACAGGGCGGAGGGCTCGACGGCGGCGAGCGCGGGAACCAGGATGTGGGCCTGGCCTTCCATCTGTTGCTCGGCGTACTGCAGTTCACGAGCGGCGGTGTACCGGGTAAGGAAAATGCCGGCGGAGCCCAGGGCGACGACGATCAGGAGCAGCGCGGCGAGGAGAAGCTTGCGAAGGAGGGGCATTGGCTGGTAGCCGACCGTTATTCTATCGAGATTTGGGGTATAACTTTGGGGTATAAGACAGGGTGGACGGCCATGAACTGTTTGACGAAAATCGCCGCGGCATGTTCCGCGGATTCGCCCAGGACATTCCGCGATCGCCGGCATTGCCGATACGCACACGGCCCTTTGGTATTTGCTCAAGAATCCGCGTCTGTGCGCCACAGGTCTCGCCGGTCAGCTTGGCTGAGATCGTGACGGTCTACACGCCGTCCAACGCGCCGGTGGGAGCGCCGCCTGCCATCGCCAGCTTCGGCGCGAATCCGGCATCGGCGGCGGCCCAGGTGGTCACGCTGACGTGAGCGGTGAGCCATTCGGAATACAACATCATCACGCCGCAGGTGGGCGCGGTGCGCGGCAACGGCGTTGTGATTACGCCAACGGCCACCACGACGGACACTCCGGAATCCACGAACCAATCCGGACGGACCACCAAGAAGGTGACGGTTACGGTGAGCGGAGCGGCTGCGAAATAGCGGCGCCGAAGCACTCGCGGGCGATGCGGCAGAGTACCAACGATTGCTGCCAGCGGTCGGACTCTTCGCGGCCTTCGAATGTGCGCGCATAATAGATGTCCGGGGCCAGCAGTTCGGGTGAGAAGCAGATCCGGTCACCGGGAACGGCGGCGCGCAGGAACCCTTCGAAGACCGTCTGCCACAGCGTCCGGAAGTGGCTAATATACGGATGATGGGTCACGTCGCCATCGCCGATATCCACCTGCATGGAGCCGGGGTTGCCGATGCGGCCGTGCAGAAAACGCACTCGATCGATCGCCGGGCGGATAAATTCCAGCTTGGTTTCGAAGCCTCCATAGACCATTTCCTGGCCAGTGTACCAGTGCGAGAAATCGCCGTTGAAGCGGAGCTCCGGGAATCGGCGGACGAATTGCACGGTGCGCCACATGTCCTGAAACACGGTAGCGCGATGGGTTTCGGGATAGAGCGGAATCCCAAATTCGGCCGCGGCCGCCAGAACGGCCTCGATCAGACGGGAAGCTTCGTCATCGTCCTCCAGGCCCCAACCGACGTGCAAGGTCAGACACTCCAGGCCGGCATCCCGCGCTTCCGCCGCCAGGCGCGCCGCATCTTCCGGCCGGTTCACGCGACCGCTTCCACACACCCCCAGGCCCAGCGCGCGGGCGTCGGCGACGATGGCCGGATCGAGCGGCTCGATTAGCTGAATGCCGTCGTAGCCCGCGTCGCGGATAGCCCGCGGACCATACTCGGGCAACCCATGGAGCGCCAGCCAATTCATGTAACAGGCCAGGGCCGGCCGAGGCTGCGGACTCATCCGGCATCACTTTTCGCGGCAAGGCTCGCGGCGCTCACGTCTTTATCCGGGTCAAGCCAGGCGACATCGGCCGTGGAATTGGCGAAGCGCTTCGCGCCTGCCTGGCGGACGGCCGAATCGGGAACGATGGAGAGCGGCGTGTAGCGCGGGTGGTGCGATTCCTTGTAGGGATTGTTACGGGCGGCGTTGTAACAGCAGATCATGGACCAGCGAGGCTGGTCGGAACGATTCTGGTCGGAGCGGTGCAAGAGGTTGCAGTCGAAGAAGAGGACATCGCCGGGGTCCATCGCTACATGGACCAGTTCCAGACATTTGGTGGCTTCGGCGACGCGTTCGAGATCGGCTCCGGCTTGGCCGCCGGTAAGGATGTGGTCGATGCGGCCGAGTTTATGGGAGCCTTTGAGCACCTGCAAGCAGCCATTTTCGCGAGTGGCGGGATCGATGGCGATAGAGGCGCTGGTGAGCAGCGGGAAGAGCACGCCGTTCTGATACCAGTAGCCGTAATCCTGATGCCACGTCCATGCGCCGCCGACTTTGGCATCCTTCATGATCATCTTGGAATGGTAATGGTAGACCTCGCCGCCCAGCAGTTTGGCGGCGGAACCGGCCACCGATTCGCAACGGGCCACCATCCCATAGATGGTATCGCCGGGGTGGTTCCAGAGGGACAAGCGCACCGTGCCGCCTTCGCCATCGCCCTTGCCGAAGGAGTGTTGGTCAAGCGCGCGGTCCTCGCGAGCGGCGCGGGCGAGCAGGCTGGTTTCGCCGTCGTCAAACATGTGGCGGATGAGGACGTAGCCGTCTTCGTGGTACTGGGCGGCCTGAGAATCGGCGATGACACCTTGGGGCATGGATTTTTCCTCGTGACTATTTTAATGCGAAAACAGGAATGGCGCGGCTTCGTGAGGCGGCCTATTCCGTTTCACGATATGGAATCGATGACATTGTCGCGCGCCGCCGAAGTATGATACGTTCGTCGCGACCATGCCCGGCAAAATCAATGTGTCCTACGTCGTCTTCCTGGCAGCCACGGCGGCGCTGGGAGGATTGCTTTTCGGATTCGATATCGCCATCATCACCGGCGCCGGGCCGTTCCTGACGGAACAGTTTCAGCTCAACGACCTGAGTCTGGGCTGGGCGTTCAGTTCGCTGTTGTTCGGGTGCGTCATCGGGTCGCTCGCCGCCGGACGCTTCACCGATTCCTACGGACGGCGCAGTATCCTGCTGTGGGTGGCGGTGTTCTTCGCCTTGACCTCCGTCGCGACCGGCATGGCGCCCAACTTCACGCTCTTCATCGCGGCGCGCTTTGCGGGCGGACTGGCGGTGGGCGGCGCATCGATCCTTTCGCCGATGTATGTGGCGGAGGTTTCGCCGCCATCGATGCGCGGGCGAATGGGCACGCTGTACCAGTTGTCCATCATCACGGGAATTCTGCTTTCCTACTGCATCAACTATCTGCTGCGCGACGCCGGCGCGGCCAACTGGCGCTGGATGTTTCTGACGGGAGTCGCTCCCTCGGCGCTTTTCTTCGTGCTGCTGCTGCGCGCGCCGGAGACGCCGCGCTACCTGTTCCTGAAGGGCAAGCGGCAGGAAGCCTTCGCGATTCTGGAGCGCATTTCGGGGCGCGAGACGGCGCAATTCGAAATCTCCGAAATGGAGGGCGGCCAGCGGACAGAACGCCAGAGCTGGCGCGACCTGCTGCAGCCGGGAATCCGGCGCGCGGTTGGGGTGGGATTCTGCCTTGCGATTCTGATACACGTGTCGGGGATCAACACGATCATCGACTATGCGCCGGCCATCTTCAAATCGGCGGGCTGGAAGATTGACGCGGCGCTGTTTTCCACGTTCATCGTGGGTCTGACGAATTTCGTCTTCACGCTGGTTTCCTTCTGGGTGATCGACCGGTACGGCCGGAAACCGCTCTATATTGTGGGATCGTTGGGGATGGCGCTGGCACTCGCGATGCTGACCGCGGCGGCGCTGCTCGGCCGGTTTCAGGGCGGCGTGGTGCTGGCCTTCATCCTGATGTATCTGGCCTTTTTTGCGTCGTGCATTGGGCCGGTGTTCTGGACGCTGGTGCCTGAGATTTTTCCGAATCGGGTCCGCGGGCAGGCCATGACAGTGCCGGTGCTGACGCAGTGGGTGGCCAACGCCGTGGTGGTGCTGTTCTTTCCCGTGGCCTTCCACCAGGTGGGAAAGGCGGTGACGTTCGGATTCCTGGGAGCGATGTCGGTGGCGCAGGCGGCCTTCACGTGGTTCTTCGTGCCGGAGACGAAGAACAAGCCGCTGGAAGAGATCGAAGAGTTCTGGATAAGCGAGGCTGGGAAGTAGCCGGCGGCGCCGGTTTCTCCAGCCCGGCCCTGGCGCTTCTGTCTCGGGAATGTCGAGATGAGAGGTTACGAATGGCCGCGGACGCGGTGCGGCTGGTAACTCTCTTCGAGGGTTTTCATTTCAGCCGGCTCTAACTTCATCCCGACGGTGTTCACTAACTCTTCCAGGTGCGTCATCTTACTGGCGCCGATGATGGGCGCGGTAATACCCGGTTGCTGCAGCAGCCAGGCGAGTGCGATCTGTATGTTCGAGACTCCGCGGGCGCGAGCGACTTCCGTGATCCGGTCGACCACCTCGAAATCGGAGGGCTGGTAGTACAACTCGTGGGAAAAGGCGTCCGTCCTGGCGCGGAGGGTCTCTCCGAAATCTCCCGGGCGGCGGTTCCCGGCGACGAAGCCGCGGGCCAGCGGGCTCCACGGAATCACACCGATCCCCTCGGTGCGGCACAGCGGCAGCATCTCGCGCTCTTCCTCGCGATAGACGATGTTGTAGTGGTCTTGCATGGCGGCAAAGCGCCGCACGCCCATTTGATCGGCCTTATAGAGCATGCGGGCAAACTGCCAGGCGAACATGGACGAAGCTCCCAGGTAGAGCACTTTCCCGGCGCTTACCAGTTCATTCAGCGCATCGAGGGTCTCCTCGATGGGCGTTTCGGGATCGGCGCGATGGATCTGGTAGAGATCCACGTAATCCGTCCCGAGCCGGCGGAGACTGTCGTCGATGGAGTGGTGGATGTGCTTGCGGGAGAGGCCCTGCGCGTTCGGGTCGTCGCCCATCCTGCTAAATACTTTGGTGGCGATCACAACCTTGTCGCGCGACGGCCCGAAATCGCGGAGAGCGCGCCCGAGGATCTCTTCACTGACGCCCAGGGAGTAGACGTCCGCGGTGTCGAAGAAGTTGATGCCCAGTTCCAGAGCACGCTGGATAAAGGGACGGCTTGCCTCTTCTTCAAGCACCCAGTCGCGCCACTGTTTCGACCCATAGGTCATCATGCCGAGACAGATGCGCGAAACTTTCAGTCCGGTGGATCCGAGTTTGGTATAGTCCATGAATTATAGTTGGGAGCCGCATCCTTAAGAAGCCCCTCTATCATGCCATAATATCCCCGGAGCGGCCCGCGCAGGCTTCGGACGCCGAAGACGAGATTTAAGGGAGCCGCGCCGGGGATCCGCTAACGCGGATTTCCGGCGCTTTCGTTTCCCGTGTTGCCTCACCCCCGGTTTTCGCGTACCTTGAAGGCATGGAAGTACATTTCTCGCCCGACGTTGAAACGCGGCTCCAGCAAGTGGCCCTTGCCAATGGCAAGGACGCCGAGCAACTGGTGAAGGACACGGTTACCCGCATGCTCGAAAATCAGCACCGCTTCATCGCAGGAGTGCAAAGAGGCATCGAGCAAGCCGACCGTGGCGAGTTTGTAGAACACAAAGACGTGGTTAACCGTATCGACGGGCTGTTTCAATCGTGAGGCTCATTCGGTGGACGACCGAAGCCGCCGACGAATTTGAAGCCGCTGTTAAACACATCCATCAAGACAATCCCACCGCTGGCCGGAACGTCGCTCAGGCGGTTATCGACCGTATTGAACAACTGGCAACCTTCCCCGGCCTTGGCCGACCTGGTGAAGTAAAAGGAACCCGCGAACTCGTCAGCCAGCCTTACGTTGTCGTGTACCGTTCCACCGAAGAAATTGTTGAAATCCTGCATATCTGGCACGGGGCGCAAGACTGGCGCTGATGCGAAAATGGCGCCGACCCCGGTGAACTTTTTAGGCTTCCGTAGTCGGATATTTTTTCTTTCCCTGAATTCTGCCGCCACACCCCGGGCAATGCGATATCGGCGCCCCGTTATCCCGGAATACACTTCCGTTCACGGCACAGTACCATTCCGGCGGCGGGCGCTGCTGTGCGCCTGGCGGGACAGCGCCAGATGCGACACAGCCGCGCTGCCCTCGCGCTCCAAAGCTTGCAGGGCCGCCCGCGATCGTTTGGGATTCGGCTTGCGGCTGCTGGCTTTCGCCGCCTTCCCGCCTGGCGGAGGTGGAAGCTTCACGCCCGCCCGTCTCGCCTTCGAAAGTCCGATGGCGATTGCCTGTTTGGCCGAGCGCGCTCCGTGCTTGCCCTCGCGCACGTGCTCGATTTCTTCGCGCACGTATTCGCCTGCCTGCGTCGATGGAGATTTCGGTTTCAATTTCGCTTGCTCCGCGCGCCGGGCCGTCTTCTTCCCGGGCTGGCTAGAATCCACTACCGCCATGACGCGTTTTCACGTCTTCCCAATACGGAGTGGCGCCGTAATGGGTGAATATCGACGATGCCCAGGCCGTATCGGCCATATCGGGCCAACGATCCTTGTTGAAACCGGGAGCGCTCTCCAGCGTTTGCTTGTTCACGTCCAGGATGAAGCACTTCTCGTCCTCATCCACCTTGAGAGCATTCCACGGCACAGCGAACAGTTTGTTCCCCATGCCCAGAACTCCACCGAACGACAGAACGGCGTATGCCACCCTTCCGGACGGGATGTCGATCATCAACTCGTCAACCTTGCCCAAGTCCTCACCCGCCGAGTTCTTCACCTTGTCGCCTTCCAACGTGCTCGCTGCCAGGACACGCCGATACGCTTTCTCGGGATCGGTCTTTGTGATTTTGCTTTCTTGCATTGAATTGCTCCTTAGCTTCCCGATCCATGCACGTTTACTGCCTCTGGGGCATTCCTTACGCTCGACGGGTTCGGCTGCGGCGGATCCATCCGTAGACCGATGCCACGCTGCCTACCGTGCAGAGAACGATCAAGCCTACGAGAACCCACTGCACAATGGGATTCGACGACCACTTCAGGATGCGTTCTCCAAATCGCAAGGTCAGAAGTCCCACAATGGTGAATCGGACCATGCGGGTGACGCCGACTACCCCCAGGAGGCGCTTCCGTGAATATTGCAGTGCCGCGGCCGCCATCACAAATGCCGTGAACGGGAAGGGCGGCGGCGCCAGCGATGCAAGCGCCAAGGCTTTGCCGGTGTTCTGCCCAACCTTGGCTTGCACGCGTTTCAGCCTGCCCGCGGACAGGTGCCTTTCGAGGCCTTTCGCGCCAAGCGGGCGCAGCACTACATCGATCAACAAACAGCCCAGCACCGAACCCACGGTAGACATGGCGGCATAGTAGAGCATGGCCGCCGCATGGGGCTGCCGCGCCGTCATCGCTACTACTAATAAATCGTTGCCCCACGGAATGAATAGAAACGAGGAGTCCAGGATGCCGACCACCAGCAACCCCACCCCTCCGAATTTCAAGACCAAGGCAAACAGTCCCGCCGCGAAACGCATTCCTGTTTAGATCCCGCAAGCCACTCGCCGAATGCAACAACTGCCGCGCCGTGCAGGTTCTGCGCCGCCGGCCGCTCCGATCGCATACACCGTACTCCACCGAACAGGCATGCCGATTCCCATGCTCGTCAATGCGCCTCAATACGCGCCGCACCGAAGAGACACGACCGGTCCGCCTATACATCCCCAACAGCCCCGTCCCGTGCCGGATTTGACGCTGCTCTTCTTCAATCCAGGCCAAGGATTTCCGGAAGCAGCAGAAACGGTCACCTCCGGGACAGGGCTCTCACCTGCTCATTCCACAATTAGCGAACGCCACCGCCATAGCGGACACGCGGCTTGTCGCCGGTAGCGAAGTCGGCACTGGCTTCGGTGGTTGCCGAGACATCATCGGCGCCGACGCGCTGTAACACCTCCTTTGCCCGGCCCGTCCACTCGGAGTTATCGCAGTGGACCGAGAGAAGCGTTCGCCCTTCCTTAATAAGACCTTCATAGCGCTTGGCTTCGTATTCCGGAATTCCCAAACCGATCAGGGCTCCGATGATACCGCCAGCCACGCCGCCCCCGCCGGCGCCCGCGAAGGCGGCCATAATGGGCCCGGCTGCGATGAATGCCCCAAGTCCAGGGATGGCGAGCACGCCAATGCCCACCAGCAGGCCCAGAGTTCCGCCGATGACGACTCCGGCGCTGGCGCCGGCCGTGGCGCCCTCGGGAGCTTTGGTGTGCTTTTCGTGCGCGAAGTCCTTAGTGCCAATGTTGTCGGCGAGTAGAACCGAGACGTCTTCGCCGCGGAATCCGGCAGCCAACAGCTCGTCCACTCCAGCCGCCGCGTGGACACGATCTCTGAAGATTCCAAATACTGCGGTATTTTTCATGGATGTTTCTCCTTTCTCAACCCCTTCGTGAGGGCCCTGGGTTTTTCCGCACCCCCGTGCGACGTCAGTGGTTGCCCTCCGGAATCCAAAGCTTGCAATCCGTGAGCCAGAGGAGAAATCGTACATCGGGGACGCCGAAGTCCTGTACCCCGAAGAACTGAACGGCGGGTAACGGTACGGTACCGTCCTGGTGCGGAACCCCTTCCGTTCCACCGCACCGAAAAGCCCTTCGGCCGCGTCATAGTACAATAGAGTCCAACTGGAGCTGTAATCCCCATGACATTGCGCATTACCACGGTCCTATTCGGATTCGCGGTTGCTGGGTTCCCCTGTTTCGCGGGCGATACGTCCCTGCCCCGCCCTAAGGCCGGCAAGGTCGAGATCCTTCACCTGAGCGAAGTGAAGCCGGGAATGAAAGCGATCGCCTGGACTGTGTTCCAGGGCACGGAGCCGGAACCGGTTCCGATCGAGATCGTCGGCCTGATGAAGAATGCCAATGGGCCGCGGCAGGACATCATCCTGGGCAAAATGGGCGGGAAAGCCATTCGTACCAACGTGGCCGGCGGCATGAGCGGGAGCCCGGTCTATGTGGATGGCAAGCTGATGGGCGCCGTGGCCTTCCGCATCAGCGTGTTCTCGCCGGACGCCATCTGCGGAATTACGCCCATTGAGCTGATGCTCGAAATCAACGAGTACGATACCTCCAAGCCGGAGAATTCCCGGACGCCCGGCGGCGCCAAGGCGCAGGTCGGGGAGATCGCGGTTCCCGGCGATCTTCTGGCGATGGCGGGTGCGGGCGGCGGCAGCAGCCTGCCCTGGCAGATGCCCATGCTGGTGCCGATTGAAGCGCCGCTGGTGCTTTCCGGCTTCACGGAAACGGCGCTGCGCGAGTTTGGTCCGTTCTTTCGGCAAATGGGAGTGAATGCGGTGCAGGGCGGAGCGTCGGCGGCCATGCTTTCGAGCAAGCCGGTGGCCGGATGGCAGAATTCGCTGAACCCCGGGGAGACCATCGCGGGAGCGCTGGTGACGGGCGATATGAGCGTGAGCGGATTGGGTACGGTCACGTACAACGATGGCAAGAAGGTGCTGGGATTCGGACACCCGTTCTTCAACCTGGGTCCGGTGGATATTCCCATGACCAAGGGCGAGGTGCTGATGACCCTGGCGTCTTCCTACCAGCCCAACAAGCTGGCCAACGCCACCGATGTGGTGGGAGCGCTGCACCAGGACCGGCATAACGGAATCGAAGGGGTGCTGGGGGAGCAGGCTCCCATGATCCCGGTGACGGTCAGCGTGCGGTCCCTGGACGATAAGGAAGCGGTCACGCACCAGAAGGATCTGCATTTCGACGTATTCGTCCATCAGAAGTGGACGCCTTATCTGATGATGCTGACGCTCTACAACTCGGTATCGGAGCTGAACGAATTCGCCGATGAAGCCACCTACCGGTTGAGCGCCAAGGTGGAGATGGGCGGTCCGCAGAATATCTCGCTTTCAAATATGCAGACGTCGGGCGAAATGCCCATGCCGGCGCCGCTGATGCTGGCAAGCTGGTTTGGCGACAAGTTCAACCGTCTGTATCTGAACAACGTCAAGCTGCCGGACGTGAAGCGCGTGAACGTCACGGTGGACTTGCTGCCGGAGCGGCGCGTCGAAGTCATCGAAAATGCCTGGACGGCGGACCCCGAAGTGCAGCCCGGAGAGGAGATTCCGGTCAAAGTGTTCCTGCGGCCGTACCGCGGCCAACCCATCGAGCGGGATGTGAAGGTGAAGATTCCCGCCGGTCTGGCCAAGGGCGACCATCGCGTGCTGCTGAGCGACGCCGACACCCTGAACCGCATGCAGAACATGGCCGGGGCGATGAACCGCTTCCTGGACATTCCCGAAACGGTGTCGCTAATCAACCAGGAGCGCACCAACAACCGGCTGTACGTGTCGTTGGTGGAATCGGCCCCCACGGCCTATTATGACGATAAGCTGCTGCCGAGCCTGCCTTCTTCCGTCCTGAATGTGATGCAGTCGGGACGCGCCAGCAGCCGCTCGCTGGTGACCTCGCCGGAGACCACCTCGGAACAGATGTCCGTGCCGTTCGATGCGGTGGTCACCGGGAGTTATTCGCTGCGCATCCACGTAAAGTAAGCAAAAGCACATTACCACATGAACATGAAAATGCGTCCGGCGCCGCTTCTTGCGGCGCTCCTGTCTTCCATTGCCTGCCTGGCCTTGCTGGCGGGCGAAACCCGTACCTGGTCGCAGAATGAGTATGCGGATTTTGAAAAAGGCATTCTTAAGAATCTCTCCCTGCGCAGCGACGGCCTGGTGGCGCTGGCGCCCCGCTCGAAAGAGCTGTTCGACAGCGCATCGCCCTATCTGTGGACCCTGGCGCGCGATTCCAAGGGCAACCTCTATGCCGGCGGCGGCGCCAACGCCAAGCTGTTCGTGATTCCGCCCGGCGGCAAGGGAAAGGTACTGGCGGAGCTGGACGCGCTCGAAGTCCATGCCGTGACCGTGGATTCCCGGGATCGAGTGTACTTCGCCACATCGCCCGACGGCAAAGTCTACCGCATGGCGGCCAACGGCAAGCCCGAGGTGTTTTACGATCCCAAGGCCAAGTACATCTGGGCCATGGCGTTCGATGGCAAAGGCGATCTGTTCGTGGCCACCGGCGACCACGGCGAAATTCATCGCGTACCACCCGACGGCAAGGGGCAGGTCTTCTTCAGAACCGATGAAACCCATGTGCGGTCGCTAGCCTTCGATTCGAGCGGCAACCTGATCGCGGGCACCGATCCGGGCGGCCTGGTGTTGCGCATCACGCCGGCGGGCGGGGGCTTCGTGTTGTACCAGCTCGGAAAGCGGGAAGTGACCGCCGTGGCAGTCGCGCGCGATGGCTCCATTTATGCGGCGGGCGTCGGAAACAAGCAAGCCGGCGGCGGCGCCGGGACGCTTCCTCCGTCGGCCCCGGTACCTCCTCCGGCAACGGCTCCCGCGGTGGCTGGTCCCGGAAGCGCTCCGCAGCCGGTGGCTCGCCCCAACACCACGCCTCCCATTTCCGCAGGGGCCGTGGCGGGCGTGGCGGGCGGCAGCGAAGTGTACCGCATCGAACCGGACGGCAATCCCCGCCGGGTTTGGAGCAGTGCGCAGGACGTGGTGTACGCCATCGCATTCGACGCGGCCGGGCATGCGATCCTGGGCGCGGGCAACAAGGGGAACCTCTATCGCATCGAATCGCCGACGGTCTACACGTCGCTGCTGACGGTTCCCGTGGGGCAGGTCACGGCACTGGCGCCGGGCGCCGACGGCCATCTCTACGCGGTGACCGGGAATGTGGGCAAAGTGTACGAGATCGGGCCGGAATGCGAGCCCGAAGGCAGCATCGAGAGCGACGTTTTCGATTCCGCGATGTACTCGCTGTGGGGACGGCTCAGCTTCGAAGCCAACCTGAACGGCGGCCGGATCGCGGTGGTGACGCGCAGCGGAAACCTGGACCAGCCGCAGAAGAACTGGAGCGCCTGGTCGCAGCCGATCGCATCGCCGAAGGGCGCGCGAGTGGATTCGCCGGGTGCGCGGTTCGTGCAATGGAAAGCTACGCTGACGTCTTCGAGCAAGGGCCAATCGCCGGAACTGGAGTCGGTGGACCTGGCGTATCTCTCGAAAAATATCGAGCCGCACGTGGATCTGATCGAGATTACGCCGGCGAACTACCGCTTCCCCGCTCCTTCCGGATTGCTCTTCGGGCTGAACCAGCAGCAATCGCTCAACCTGCCGCCTCTGGGACGGCGGACGGCGTCGCTCGCGCCGCAAGCGCCGTCCGACTCGCCAACCATTACGCCGACCATGCAACTGGCCAAGGGCTATATCGGCGCGCGCTGGCTGGTAAGCGATCCCAACGGCGATTCGATGATCTACACGGTGGAGATCCGCGGCGCGAATGAGACCAGGTGGAAGCCGCTGAAGGACAAGCTCACGGACAAGTACTACTCGTGGGATTCGACGGCCTTCCCGGATGGCGAGTACCGGCTGCGCGTCACCGCGTCCGATGCACCGTCGAATCCGCCGGCCGAAGCGTTGAGCGCCGCCATGGAGAGCGAGCCGTTCACCATCGACAACACGCCGCCACGGATCACCGGTCTCAGCGCCGCGCACAATGGCGGGAAGCTGCAAGTCCGCTGGCATGCCGCCGACGCGCTGAATAACATCGCGAGAGCCGAATACTCGCTGGATGGCGGCGACTGGTTGGAGGCCGCGCCGGTGACCAGGCTGTCGGATTCCATGGACCTGGACTATGAGTTGAGCCTGGATGCCGCGGCGGGAGAGCACACCATCGCAGTCCGGGTGTACGACGACTACGAGAATCAGGCGACGGATAAAGCCGTGGTGAAGTAGGAGAGCCACGCATGAGTGCGTGCGCTACGGCTCGGTGCGCGACTTGGCAATAATGTCGATGCTTCCCTTGAAGTAGGCGCCGTCTTCCACCACGATGCTGGGGGTCCGCACGTCGCCTTCCAGGCGGGCGTCCTTGCTGATCTCCATTTTGTCGGCGGCTTCGACGTTTCCCACAAGAATCCCGTGGACCACCACCACGCGGGCTTTGATGCTGGCGCGGACGGTGCCTTCCGGTCCCACGGTCACCGTGTGATTGAGAGCTTCCACGGCGCCGTCCAGATCGCCATTGACATAGAGATCCTGGCTGCTGGTGACGCGGCCAATTACCTGGACGGACTTTCCGAGAGTGGCGACACTTTGTTCCGGCAGCAAGAGAGGGCTCACCTCATAATAAGCCAAACCGCCAGAGAGCTGGATCACATTTGTGCGTTATCAGCCAATCGCGCGGCGCGCGCCAGGTTCCGCAGAATGCCGGCCAGGGCCAGACTGGCGGCGGCCAGAACAACGTAGATCAACCAAGGTGAGCGCTCCGAGAACGGTTTCGGCTCGGGACGGTAGATGGGGTTGTCGCGCTGGATTGAGAGTACCAGGCGAGAAGGAACCACGGAGGAATTCGCAGGGATCCGCATTGCGAGGTCGTAGTGCGGAGCCAGCGCCTTGGGATTGCCATAGTAAAGACGTACGGGACCGGAACCGGCGGACGCGGCTTCGAAGATCACCTGCCGCGCGGCGCTCATGGCGGCGGTCGTGGCGATGGAGAGCGGCGGATTCCGATCGTCGATGACAGTCAGTTTCAGACGCCGTCCGAAGCGTTCGGCAAAATCGACCGGTAATTGGGAGTTCGCATCGGTTCCGCGCGTCAATTCGCCGGAAGCGATGAGCGCGGGCGCAGCGGGGTCGTCCACAATTTCCACCTGGAACGGCCGCGAGAACGCCATGTCGCCGGTGGTGAGAACCAGGCGCTCGAAGGGAATACGGGCTCCCAGGTCGATGCGCCAGACGGAAGCCGGCCGGGAATTCAAGCGGTCGGCGTCGCGGTCCTGGCCGATGGCGGGGAACGACACCATCTCGCCCTGCACGTGGACCGAGCGGCGGACGCGCAGAGCCGCGATCTCGGGCGCGGCGGTTTCCACCTGCGGATCATGATCGACGCGCACCCGCAGATAGCGGTAGCGGCTGACGGGATAGGAGACGGCCAACTGTTCCACGGAGCGGCCGCCGGCCGAGAACCGGAACAGAGTTGCCTGGGATGCCAGCGTGGACCAAGCGACGCCGTCGGGGCTGCCCTGGACATCGGCCATCCGCCGGAAATTGGCCCCGGAGGTGTCGATCTCCACGACGTTGTGTTCCGCGGGCTGCGGGCCGAGATCGCAGGAAACCACCGTGGAGCCCCCTTCTACTCCGCGGTTGAATTCGCGGGCGGCGAATACATTCTGAACCTCCACTTCGTGACGGATGCGCAGGACGTAGGGGATCTCGCGGCCGGCGCTGTCGTAGAGGCGCAGGTCGGCATGGTCGGCGCAGGCCTGGCCCAGAACGTCGCGATCCAGGACGAAATCGAGCAGCCAGGGCGCGCGGGGCGGCTGGACTTCCTTGAAGTACGGCCACGCGCTCAGGGGCTCCGGCGTGCCGGGGGCCTGCGCGTGGATGGCGTACAAGAGGACGGAGACAAGCAAAATTCTCTTCATCGCGTTTGCTCCCGGCGAATTCCTCGCTGATAGATCCATGCCGCCCCCAACAGGACGAGTCCCAGCGCCAACAGGGCGACAATGCGGTAAAACTGGCGCAGTTCCCAAATATCGATGGCGATCACCTTAAGCAGCGTGATTCCGAAGAGGACCAGCCCGGTGGAGCGGAGCGCCCGCAGGCGGAAGCGGAAGCCGGCGGTGGTTAGCAGCCCGGCATAGCCGGACCACAGCAGCGACAGCGCGAGCTGACCGGCCCAGTGCAACTGGCGGAGCATCTCGATGTCATCGCCGCGCGCCCGGGTGCTGAAGTACGTGTAGGCCTCGAAACTGGAACCGATCCACAGAACGCCAAAAGCTGCCAGCCCGGCGACGAGCGCGGCGCGGGCCGGGCGATAGAGATATGCCGCGGCGGCCAGGCAGGCCGTCAGCGCCAGCATCCCCAGAAAGTAGCGGTTGAAGATGGGAGTAAATGCCGCGCGCGAATCCCACGGCGTGTCCTGGAACAGAAAGCGGCCAAAGGCCAGGGCGAAGACGATAGTGGAGAGCAGGCGCAGGGGCCGCGCGCCGGTTTCCAGGCCGGACGGCAACAGCACCACTGCCTCGACAGCCCACGCGATGGTGATCCAGTTGGATTCGAGCTGGATGGGGATGGCCAAGGTGACGAAAGTCAGAGCCGTCCCCAGAGTGACCAGCAGCATGCGGCGGTCCATCGGGCGAAGCGCCAGTTCGGCGCGCGCCAGGGCCGCATAGACCAGCGCGAGCAGCAGGGCCAGGGCGGCCATCCACTCGTGGTGGTCGTCATTGAGCAGGCCGTAGCAGGTGGCATAGAAGACGAACGGGTTCACCGCCAGGCGGACCCATTCCTCCACGCCGGAAGCACGCCGCCGCAGGTGTGGCGCCAGATCGGCCAGAAGGAACAGCAGGAAGATGGCGGCTTGAAACAGCAGAGCCCCGGCGCGTTTTTCGGAGTGGTAATGCCCGGTATACCAGGCCCAGAATAGGAACTGCGTGCCCACGTAGGCCAGAGATCCGATCCCTCGCCACGTGCGGCCGATCACCGCGCCCAGCATGCCCAGATCGAGCAGCGTGATATAGGTGAACAGAATGCCGTACTGGTCGCGGCCGGTGGAGAGCAGGATGGGGACCAGGAAGCCGCCCGCCAGCGCCATGATGGCAATGGAGGGCGCATCGTAAACGGCGGCCAGGAAAAACGCTTCGGCCACCAGGATGGCCAGGAAAACGAAGGCGCCGCGCTGGTCGATGAGGTGGTAGTATCCGAACGCCCCGTAGACGGAGAGATAGAGGATGGCGATGCCGCCGCCGGTGAGGATCCGCGAAAAATAGCGCCACTGCTTGCGATAGCGCTCGTGGCCGAGCCAGACCAGGGCAACCCCCGCGGCCAGACCGAGAATGACGCGGCCGAGTTCGCCGATCCAGCGGTTCTCAAAGGCGTATTTCAGGAAGAAGACGGCGGCGCCGAATATCAGGAGGATGGCGACCCATCCCAGCCATTTGCGGCCGATGACCTGTTCGAGATGTTCGGGATGTTCGGCCGGAATCGCGACGGCGGGTTGCGGACCGGGCGGCGGCGCCGGTTGGGCGATGACGGGCGTGACTACGGGAGGCAGAGGCGCGGCGACCGTCTGTTCGCCGATCAGGCGGCGGAGGGCGGCTTCCAATCCGGCGACGCGAAGTTCGAGAGTGCGGATCCGGCCGGTCCGGACGATGGCGACGATCGGCAGGACTATCAGGGCGATCAGCAACAGTGCGATAAATAAGAGCGCGGCGCCGATTTCCACGGGTGTTCTGTATCCTATCACCATGAGTTCCGTCGATTCTCCCGATCTGTGGGTAGCGTTGCGGCCGGCGGCGGCCTTCCGGCGTCTGGCGCGGGAGGGCAGCGGCGGCGGAAGGTGGATCGCTGTGCGCAGGCCGCTATTCCTGGTGCTGGTGCTGGCTTCGTTCGGATCGCTGGCCACATCGGGGCGATTGAGTCCGCGGCTGCTCATCGGCTGCGCGGAGTGCGCCGTTTTCCTTCCGTTACTGCTGGTGGCGGCGCTCGCCTTGGTTCGGGACAGAAAGTTTCCCTTTACGCTGGCCATTGACCTGTTTTTCACCGGGCACGTTCCCTGGTCGTTGTGGATCATCGCGCTCGCCTCGGTTTGGGCCTTCACTCCGCCCGTCCAGGCGTACCAGTGGTTGGCCTATCGCTGGGTCTGGTATTGCGCGGCGGGGGCAGCCTTCGTCTGGTCCTGCTATATCGATTTCTGGTTCCTGCGGCGCGTGTTCGACAGAACGCCCCTCCAGGCGGTGCGCGACCTGGTGGTGTTGCGCTCGGTCGCCTGGACTATCGGCATGGCAGTTTTCGTGGGTGCGGCCGGCTGGCAGGTGATCGCGACAAGGTTCGGTCTATGAAGAACGCCCGCTGGACGGCCTGGGGACTGCTGGCGCTGGGGGTGGCGGCGGGCGCGCTGTCGGATGGTCCGCGGCCGGGGCCACGATTGACGATGGGCGGCTACCAGGTGCTGGCGGCGGATTTCCACGTGCATGCGTTCCCGCTGAGCGCCGGTACGCTGGCGCCGTGGGACCTGGTCCTGGAGGCCCGGCGGCAGGGGTTGGACGTCATCGCGATTACGGGACACAACGGAGTGACCATGGGGCGAATCGGACGGTGGTTCGCGCAGCTTGCGGGCGGCCCGACCGTGCTGGCCGGCGAAGAGATTCACGCGCCGGGCTATCACTTGCTGGCGGTGGGCATCGGCAGAACCATCAGTTGGAGGCTTCCGGCGGCGCGCGCCATCGAGGAGGTACACCGTCAGGGAGGCGTGGCGATTGCGGCCCATCCCACTGCTTCGTCGTGGCCGGCTTTCGATGCCGAAGCCATGCGCACGCTGGACGCGTCGGAAGTGGTCCAGCCGCTGTCGTTCGCGGGCGATCCCTACGCCGGGGAGATGCGGCAATTCAATGCGCGGGGCCGATTCACCGCGACCGCATCGACGGACTATCACGGGCTGGGGCCAATGGGCCTCTGCCGCACGTATGTGTTCGTGCACCGGAACTCGGAGCAGGCGGTGCTGGAGGCCTTGCGCGCGGGGCGGACGGTGGTGTACGACCGCGGGCGGGTGTTCGGCGATCCGGTATTGATTGAGCTGGCGGCACGCGACGGACGCCTGCCTCTGGCGAGCGAGGCAGACGGTGGGCTAGCCGTGGTTAGCCGGGTAGCGGGCATTCTGGGACTGCTCGGCGTGGCGTTCATCGGGTTCCCCCGGCGCTCCGCGGGCCACGGATGACGTATGATGAGGACAGGGCGCTGCGCTCCATGACCGAGACGCAACTCTATTTCGCCGTCGGGATTCCCACGCTCGCCGTGCTGGTGGGCATCCTCATCAACTCCATGCAGTTCCACGGCGCCGCCGCATCCATCAACGCCCGGCTTACGAGCGTCGAAACCCGACTCGATATGCTCATCAGCAAGGTAATGGAAATCGACACACGCCTGACACGGCTCGAAGAGCGCTGGGAACGCGGTGCCCGCTGACACCGGAGACGCGATAGCGAAAAGTCCGGGAGAGCGCTCCGCGGGCCACCGATGACGTATGATGAGGACAGGGCGCTGCGCTCCATGACTGGCACGCAACTCTATTTCGCCGTCGGGATTCCCACACTCGCCGTGCTGGTGGGCATCCTCATCAATGGCATGCAGTACCACGGCTCAACCGCCGCCATCAACGCCCGCATCTCCAGCATCGAGACGTCCATCAACGGTCGAATCTCCAGCATAGAAACATCCATCAACGCCCGGCTCACCAGTGTCGAAACCCGCCTCGAGATGCTCATCGGCAAGGTAATGGAAATCGACACACGCCTTACACGGCTCGAAGAGCGCTGGGAACGCGGCGCCCGCTGACACCGGAGACGCGATAGCGAAAAGTCCGGGAGAACACTTCGCGGGGGACAGATGGTATACTCTTGGCGCAGTGCCCGGCTTCATAAATCTATCGGAATTCGGTTTCCTTCACCCTAAGGGGGTGCATGCTTGTTCGATATCATTCTGGTGCGCGGAGTCTTCATCCTGGTGCTCGCGACTGCGGGATACCATTTGCAGCCCTTCGGACAGCCGCAGTGGATTACAGGTCTGGGCGGGGCCGTTCTGGGCGGGCTGATCATCTTTTTCGAAATCCGGCTGGAACGGGTCAGTCTGAAGCGGCTGATCGGCGCGGCCTTCGGAAGCGTGCTCGGCATCTTCGGGGCATACCTGATGTCCCTGGTGCTCGACAAAGCCGGCGCCGACCGGTTCGTGCAGGTCTGCCTGCTGCTGTGGATGACCTACATCGGCCTGATCGTGGGGGCCAAAAAGGGCGATATGCTCAACCTGGCCGCCCTGGGGGGCATCTTCGGCGGCGAGAAATCGTCGAAGAAAACGTTCAAAATCCTCGATACCAGCGTGATCATCGACGGCCGGATCGCCGACATCGCCGAAACCGGATTTCTGGACGGCGTGCTGGTGATTCCCCAGTTCGTCCTGCGGGAACTGCAATTGGTGGCCGATTCGGCCGATTCCATGAAGCGCAACCGCGGCCGCCGCGGCCTGGACATCCTGCAGCGCGTGCAGAAGATGGCCCATCTCAACGTGCAGATTGTGGAAGAGGACTTCCCCCAGGTCCGCGAAGTGGACATGAAACTCATCGAACTGGCCAAGGTGTTCGATTGCAAAATCATCACCAACGATTTCAACCTGAACAAAGTGGCCCAGTTGCACGGCGTGGAGGTGTTGAATATCAATGAGCTGGCCAACTCCCTCAAGCCCATCGTGCTGCCGGGCGAGACCATGCACGTGTTCATCCTCAAAGAGGGCAAGGAGTACAACCAGGGCGTCGCCTATCTGGACGACGGCACCATGGTGGTGGTGGACAATGCCAAGAAGATGATCTCCAAAACCGTCGACATCTGCGTGACCAGCGTTCTGCAAACCACTGCCGGTAAGATGATTTTCGGCAAGTATGACGAGCGCGTGCATGGCGGCAGCGCTCCCGACCGGCACGAGAAACCGGTACGAAAAAGCGACCCGCAACCCATCCCCGTCGCCGGACCGGAAAAAACCACGATAGAATCGTAGAGCCAATGAAAGTTGCCGTAATACTGCCGGCCGCGGGCCTCGGCACCCGTATGGGTCGCGGGTCGGCCGAAAAAACGGGAACCAGCCGGAAGCAGTTCATGCTGCTGGAAGGCTCTCCCATCCTGGTGCATACCGTCCGGAAATTTCTGGCCTCCGAGCATGTCGCCGAGATTGTGGTGGCCTTGCGGCGCGAGGATATGGAGTGGGTGGATTGCGTGTTGGCGCAGGCGTTTCCCGGCGGGCGAGTGCGCGTTGTCGAAGGCGGCAACAGCCGCCAGCAGTCCGTGGAGAACGCGTTGTCGGCGCTGGATCTCGCGACCACCCTGGTCGCGGTGCACGATGCGGTCCGGCCATTTATCGACCTGGAGACCATTCACAAGGTTTTCGAGGAAGCCGCCCAAACCGGTGCGGCCATTGTTGGCGTTCCCGTAATGGACACCGTGAAGCAGGTCAGCCGGGGCACCGGCAAAGTCCGCATCCGCGGCACCTTGCAGCGGGACAAACTGGTATTGGCGCAGACTCCTCAGGTGTTCCGCTATGACCTGCTGCAGCGCGCTTTTGAATCGGCGCGCAAGGACGGCTTCATCGGCACCGACGAAGCCAGCCTGGTGGAGCGTCTGGAGGATGTAGAGATCAGCGTGGTGCTCGGCAGCGACCGCAACATCAAGATCACCAAGCCGGGCGATATGGACCTGGCGCATCTGTTCTTCCACGAAGGCATGGCCCAGGATGCCAAACTTTGAGCGGCCCACGATCCGGTGAAATCCGAACCGGGCTGGGTTGGGACGTGCATCGCCTGGCGGCGGGACGGCCCCTGATCCTCGCCGGAGTGCAGGTGCCCAGCGAAGTGGGTCCGGAAGGCCACTCCGATGCCGATGTGCTGTCCCATGCCATTACCGACGCCATCCTGGGAGCCGCGGCGCTGGGCGATATCGGGATGCACTTTCCGGATACCGATCCGCAATGGAAGGGCTGCGACAGCCTGGTATTTCTGCGCCGCGCCAAGGCGTTGATGGAAGCGGCGGGCTTCCGCCTGGTGAACGTGGATTCCACCGTGGTCCTCGAACGGCCCAAACTGAAAGACTACCGGCAGGCCATCCGCGAACGGCTGGCTGAGACTCTGGGTCTCGAACTCGACCGGGTTTCGGTGAAATTCAAAACGGCCGAGACGGTGGGGCCAGTGGGCGAAGGCCGTTCCGCGGAAGCTCAGGCCATCGTGACGATCGAGGTCTGCGGCAGTGGACTCTTCAAAACAGCAACCTGATCTTTGCAGGGGTGGGACATGCCGGTCTGCCGGGCCGAGGGCGGGCGAATCGCCTGCTCCACACGGCAGCGATGCGTTTCGTCGCTCTCACGCGATAGAAAGGTAGTAGAGCCTGTAGATCTGGGAACCTGTGGATCGCCGGATTAGCTGGCTTTCAGCAGGCACATCCGCCGGGCAGCGCGGCGGGCCTTCAGACGCTCATTGGCCTTTTTCTGCTTTTCGGCGGAAACCACGGCCTGACAGACGTCGCATCGTTTACGGATGCGCGATCGCGTGATGAACTCGGCGCCGCAGCGGCGGCACTTTTTGGTCATCGTCTCCTCCAGCGGGAGAATCCCCGGCTTTTTGGGGAGCAGGTGAGAATAATGAAAGTCGCAATGATTCACGTCAGGCACCTCTTCAAATTCCGTCGGTAACCAAGGTTGTTTCAGGTCCGGGACACCCAATATGGGGTATATGGCGCACTGGAATTTCCCCGTGCATCAAAACCCATCGCCCCATAGCCTCGCGCCGCCCGCCCGCTCTCTTCGGAAGATAAGCCGTATGTTGCATTCTCATAACGACTTCAACCGGCCAAGCAGACTCAGGCCACATTCGAGGTCCACCCCGTTCATTCATTCCAATTGTTTCCGTTCCTACGCTTCACAGCACGCCACTCTCCGAACCTTCACGCTACTTTGGACGCCGGCCGGTAAAACTCCTCCGTGGCCAGCAGTTCCCAGCGCAAATGGTTGATGTAAAAGATCAAGAGTGCGTCCAGATAAGTACCGTGGAACTTTTCGTAAACTCGTTGCTCCCATCCCTGGGTAAAGTAGGGTTTGGGATCCATGTCCTTTGAAAAAAATCCGCTCTCGTGAGGAACGCCCAACAAATCCAATATCGCCGAGATCATGTCCAGGTGCGACACAAGAATGGCTTGGGCGATGTCTTTCGCAAAATCGTCGTCGCGCTCCACAATGCGGGCCCAGAATTTGGGGAGCGCCTTTCGCAGCGTCTCGGTATTGAGCTTGTGCAAATGCGCGCGCACCTTGAAACCCTCGTAGATCTGATAAGTCCGAAGGCGGCCTAACGAGATGCTGCGGACGAGTTGCCCAAGCTCTTCCTGGCCCATGCCCAGGAAGACATCCGAAATCTGCATAAACTGTCAGCGTATCATGGACAGAACAGAGTTGCGGATGTGGTGGTGGGTTTTTGGGTTTTGCGGAGCAAAACGATTTTCCGCGATCCGGAGGGGGTACAGTCTCGGGGTGGTGTCTGTATTGTGGATGGCGGTGGTGGTGCTGAGGTATCCGCTGTGCCGTTGGTTCGCGGGGGTCAAGGCGCGGCGGAGAGAGTGGTGGTTGAGTTACTTGTGAGCGCCTCACGCGCCGCGAAGCCGCGCGCTTTACTGTGAACCTACATGTACATGCCCCCGTTGACGGCGAGGACGTGGCCGGTAATGTAGCTGGCGTCTTCGGAGGCTAGGAATTTAACGGCATTGGCGATGTCGTCGGGCTTGCCCATACGGCCTAGCGGGACGGAGGCGAGAATCTTCTGCTTGACGTCTTCCGGAAGCACCGCGGTCATGTCCGTGGCGATGTAGCCGGGGGCGATCGCATTGACGGTGATGCCGCGGCTGGCCATTTCCTGCGCCAGAGCTTTGGTAAGGCCGATCAGGCCGGCTTTGGAAGCGGCGTAGTTCGCCTGCCCGGCGCTGCCTGCCTGGCCGACGACGGACGAGATGTTGATAATGCGTCCCCAGCGGCTCTTCATCATACCGGGCAACACGGCCTGGGCGCATAGGAACGCGCCTTGCAGGTTGATCTTCATCACCAGATCCCAATCGGCGAGTTTCATGCGGACGGCCAGACCGTCGCGGGCCACGCCGGCGTTGTTGACCAGAACGTCGATGCGGCTCTTGTCTTTGATGGTCTTGGCGAACGCTTCCTTAACGGAATCGGGCGACGTGACGTCTAGATTGATAGTCGTGGCCTCGCCGCTGCAGGCGCGGATCTCTTCGGCCACATCTTCGTTCTTTTCGATCTCCGGGGACGCCACCACGATGTCGAAGCCCGCGCGGCAGAGAGTGAGCGAGATGGCCCGGCCGATCCCGCGGCTCGCACCCGTAACGAAGGCAACTCGATTGAACATTCGTGCTCCTGAAGAGGGGTTGGTCCGAAATTACATGATACAGTTATCAGTTGACAGTTGTCAGTTCACAGTCTCCGGACGGTGCGGCTGTCTAGTGTCAACTTCTTTTTGCTTATGGCCTACCGCGACCTGCGCGAGTTTCTTCGGGCGCTGGAGAAGAATAACGAATTGAAACGGGTCGCCTGCGAGGTGGACCCGATTCTCGAGATCGCCGAATTCGCCGACCGCGCGGTGAAACAGGGCGGCCCGGCGCTCCTGTTCGAAAAGCCGAAGGGGTACGCCACGCCGGTGCTGATCAATGCGTTTGCTTCGATGCGCAAGATGGAGATCGCGCTGGAAGTGGGGTCGGTGGACGAAGTGGCAGCGCGGATCGTCGAATTCCTCGAAATGCGTATGCCCGAAGGGATCGTCGGCAAACTCAAAATGTTGCCCAAACTGGCGGAAATGGGCGCGTTTTTCCCGAAGGTGGTCTCCAAGGGGCCGTGCCAGGAAGTGGTGCGGATGGACAAGTTCTCGCTGCTGGATTATCCCGTGCTGCAATGCTGGCCGGAAGACGCCGGGCGCTTCATTACGCTGCCGCTGGTGTTTTCGAGGAATCCGGACACCGGCAAGCGCAATTGCGGGATGTACCGCATGCAGGTGTTCGACGAGCGGACCGCGGGCATGCACTGGCAGACGCACAAGCAGGGCGCCGAACATTACCGCCGCATGCAGTACCACGGCCGGCCGCGCATGGACGTGGCTGTGGCGATCGGCGCCGATCCGGCCACCATGTACTCCGCCATCTTGCCGCTGCCGCCGGATCTGGATGAGATGATGATCGCGGGATTTCTGCGGCAGAGTCCGGTGGAAATGGTGAAGTGCCAGACCTGCGGCCTGGAAGTGCCGGCCCACGCGGAAATCGTGCTGGAGGGTTACGTGGACGTGGGCGAGCTGCGAACCGAAGGGCCGTTCGGCGATCACACGGGCTTCTACTCGCTGGCCGACGAATACCCGGTGTTCCATGTGACGTGCGTGACCCAGCGGAAAGATCCCATTTATGCGACCACGATTGTGGGGCCGCCGCCCATGGAGGATTACTACATGGGCAAGGCTATCGAACGGATGTTCCTGCCGTTGATGCGTCTGCAACTGCCCGAGGTGCGCGATATTGCGATGCCGCCGGAAGGCGTGTTCCACAATTTGATTCTGGTGGCCATTCGCAAGTCGTATCCGGGCCATGCGCGCAAGGTGATGCATGCCATCTGGGGGACGGGCCAGGCGATGTTTTCGAAATGCATCGTGGTGGTGGACGAGGATGTGGACGTGCAGAATTATCGCGAGGTGGCGTGGAAGGCGTTGAACAATATCGATCCGGAACGCGACATCGAGTTTGTACACGGTCCGGTGGATTCGCTGGACCATTCCAGCCGGCTGCCGAATTACGGATCGAAGATGGGGATCGACGCGACCAGGAAGTGGGCGGGGGAAGGATTCACGCGTCCGTGGCCGGGGGTGATCGAGATGACGCCCGAGGTGAAGCGGCGCGTGGATGCGCTGTGGAAGCAGGCGGGGTTGTAGCCAGCGGAAGGGCTTGTTAAGATTGAATAGTCCTCACGGTGGGTGTAGCTCAGCTTGGTAGAGCGCCGGATTGTGGTTCCGGTGGCCGAGGGTTCGAATCCCTCCACCCACCCCAAGTCGCCCGTTATCAGAGCGTCGAAGCCTTACCCCTCGCGGCTGGTCATCAAGCTAACTCCAGTCGCGCTACGGGCTCCTTCCGTCAGCGCCAAAACACAAAAACAAGAAGCACGGAGTCGGACGGGCGTCAAGCTGGGTCATATTTCAAATTGACCCATCACACGATATTCCTCCTGCTCATCGGCATGGGAGATCTTGCTTCTTCAGGGGCGGCCATTTCCGCCTGGCGCCCTCAAAACCAGCGGCGGCTTGCCATTCATCACCAAGCCGCATCTCTCCGGCCTGCGCCATTACGGCTTGCGCTGTCAATGAATAGCTAATATATTGTCTGTATAATAGATGGGTGGCGATTAACGGATAAAATAATGTCTATGGAACTTACGACACCCCAGGACGTACGGCAGGATTTAGCTGGCCGTTTCAAGGCCCGGCGGCTGAGCATGAACCTGACGCAAGAAGGGCTGGCCAGGCGATCCGGCATGAGCTGGAGTTCCCTGAAGCGCTTCGAAAGCACCGGATTGATCGCGCTGGAATCGTTGCTCAAGATCGCGCTGGTTCTTGATTGTCTGCCGGATTTTGACAAACTGTGTGTCGATGACGGTCGCGGCCTTGCCGCAAAATCGCTCGATGAGATTCTATCCCGACCGAAAGCCCGCAGGAAAGGCCGGATCAAGTGACCTACATCCCCACCGTATTGCTGACCGTTTATCTGGAAGCGGGAGCGCGGCGCAAGGTGGGGCGCCTCGCGTTGCGGGAGCGTCAGATTCTGTTCGAATATGACGCAGCGTTCATCGCCTCAGGCGTCGAAATTTCACCGATCAAACTGCCTTTGAGACCGGGGGTTTTCACATCCCCCGAGTTGGTTTTCGACGGGCTTTACGGTGTCTTCAACGACAGCTTGCCGGATGGCTGGGGACGGTTGTTGCTCGACCGCACCGTCGAGAAACACGGTCTCCGGCGCGGCCAGTTGAACCCGCTCGACCGTCTGGCTTACGTCGGGCAGAACGGCATGGGGGCGCTGAGTTACGAGCCCGATCGCAGCCAGGTTGCCGGTGACGCGACGCCCCTTGCGCTCGACAGGCTTGCCGAGGAATCCGCGATCATGCTTGCAGGGGAGAGCGAAGATGTCTTTGAGGAATTGCTGCGCCTCAACGGCTCATCCGCTGGCGCGCGCCCCAAGATCGTGGCGCAAGTGAATGCTGACAAAACGAAGATCATTCACGGCCAGCGGGAACTTAGGCCAGGGTTCCAATACTGGATGATCAAATTTCCGTCATCGCAGGACGCGCGCGACATTGGTCCGATTGAATACGCTTACAGCCTGATGGCCAGGGATGCCGGTGTGGACATGCCGGAAACGCATCTCTTCCGCACAAAGAAGCGCGGGTATTTCGGCACGAAGCGCTTCGACCGGCAGGGTGACAGGCGCGTTCACATGCACAGTCTTTCTGGCCTTATCCAGGCCGATCACCGCCAACCAAGCCTCGATTACGACATGATCCTGCGCGTCGTCATGGTGCTGACGAAGAACGTCATCAAGGTGGAAAAGGCCTATGCCCTGGCCTGTTTCAATGTGCTCGCCCATAACCGCGACGACCACGCCAAGAATTTCTCGTTCCTGTTGAACGATGAGAATGCCTGGGGCTTCGCGCCCGCCTATGATCTGACTTTCTCCTACGGTCCCGCCGGGGAACAGAGCACGATGGTGATGGGCGAAGGCAAAGACCCCGGCGTCGAGCATCTTCGTGCGCTTGGCAAGAAGCACGGATTGAAGCGCGCGCAGGAGATTCTGGCGAAGGTTCAGGCGGCGGCGTCACGGTGGCGACGTCATGCCGACGATGCAGGCGTGAGCGCCAAATCAGTGAAGGGGATCGGCGAGAGAATCCACACCTGAGGTGCAGATGTCTTTCCAGATCCAACCGGCAGCGGAATCGGAAACTGCTGGATGTGCCCCGGATGATGCGGAGCAGGGGCTCCCGTAGGGCACAGTAGGCAAAGGAGCCCTGGCATGCATGGCATTTCCGGCTCCTGCGGCAACGTGGATTCTATAAGTTACGGGACAAATTGCGCCGTTCGAGGAGCGAATCCCTCCACCCACCCCAAGCCGCCCGTTATCAGAGCGTCGAAGCCTTATCCGTCGCGGCCGGTCATCGAGCCTCTCACAGAAAGTTTTGAGCTGGAGGACATGGAAACGCGCCTCGCACGCCTGCGGAAACCGATCCGATCGTTTTGAATCGTGAGATCGTCGCCTGCCATCGCAGGCATACGAGTTAGGCCTGCGTAGCGTGCTCCGGTTTCACTACTTCGGCTTCTGTGCGTTACGGATAGCGAGCAGGTTGGCGGCCCGCTTATTTCGTACGGCGCAAATCCAACGTGAGCGGGAATTCGGGATTGCTCTCCTCCGATGGCGCTGCCATCGAGCCCGGCGTGTGGCCGGTATCCTGAAATCGGGCCAGGCGGCGGCTCTCCGCTTCCTGGGCGTTGACGGGGAACTGCTCATTGGAACGTCCACCCGGATGCGTCACATGATAGGTGCAGCCACCGATGGTGCGTCCGGACCATGTGTCCACGATATCGAATACCAAGGGCGTATGCACCGGGATGTTGGGGTGGAGGCAGGAAGGCGGCTGCCACGCGCGATAACGCACGCCAGCCACGAATTCGCCGCTTTCGCCCGTGGGAGCGAGCGGAACTCGCCGGCCGTTGCAAGCAACCACAAAACGATCGCCGGCGATTCCGGAAACCTTCACCTGCAGCCGCTCGACGGATGAGTCCACGTTGCGAACCGTCCCGCTGCCGGAGGCTTCTTCCCCAAGCACGTGCCAGGGTTCCAGCGCATGCCGCAGCTCCAGCCGCATGCCCTGCCTGGTTACCGACCCGATCTGCGGAAAGCGAAATTCGAAGTGCGGGGCGAACCATTCCGTCCGGAACTCGAACCCGGCTTCGCGAAGGTCCGCCATCACATCCTCCCAATCGAGGTGCACAAAATGAGGCAGCATAAAGCGGTCGTGGAGCATGTTTCCCCACCACACGAGTTTCCGGCGGTACGGAGTTTCCCAGAAATGCGCCGTCAACGCCCGCACCAGCAATTGTTGCGTGAGACTCATTTGCGGATGCGGAGGCATCTCAAACGCTCGCAGCTCGACCAGGCCGAGACGCAAGCCGGACGAATCGGGCGAGTAGAGCTTGTCGATGCAGAACTCGGCGCGATGCGTGTTGCCCGCCAGATCGGTCAGAAGGTGCCGGAACACGCGGTCGGCCAGCCATAAGGGGCTCGCGGGAGAATCCTTGTCGGGGATCTGGTCGAAGGCGATCTCCAGCTCGTAAATGGCATCCGTGCGCGCCTCGTCGACACGGGGATGCTGACTGGTCGGACCAATGAACAATCCCGAAAGCAGATACGACAGGGACGGGTGATTGTGCCAGTAACCGATCATGCTCCGCAATAGATCGGGGCGCCGCAGGAAGGGACTGTCCTCGGGAGTCGGACCACCGATCACCACATGGTTGCCGCCGCCGGTGCCGGAGTGTTGTCCATCCAACATAAACTTCTCCGTGCCCAAACGGCTCTGGCGCGCCAACTCGTAAAGCGCCGTGGTGTTCGACGTAAGCTCGCCCCAGGATGCCGCCGGATGGATGTTGACTTCGATGACGCCGGGATCGGGAGTTACCTTTAACACGGAGATCCGGGTATCGGAGGGAGGGGCGTAGCCTTCCAGCAGCACCGGCATTTTGAGATAAGCGGCGGTGTCTTCCACGGCGGCCGCCAGATCGAGATAGTCCCGGAGATGCTCGACCGGCGGCATGAAGACGAAGAGCTTGCCCTGGCGCGGTTCCACGCAGAGAGCGGGACGCGTGATCCAGGCTGCCGATTCGCCCTTCTCCGGAGGCGCGGCTCTGAGCGCATCCGCGACTGAGTGTTCCGGAACATAGGGCGCGTCGAAAAGGTCGCTCCTGCGCTCCTGCCGTGGCGGAAGGCGCGCATGCTTTTCAAACGGATCCGGATCGTAGGAATACAGCACATCCTCCGGTTTGGTCCAGGGAAGAGATTCGAGCGGCAAACGGTATCCCATGGCCGAATCCCCCGGGACCAGAAACATCCGGCCGGAGGCGAGAAACCAGGGCTGGCTGGTCCAGGCCAACGTGCCTGGGCGGGTCTGGATGCGGCGCAGCGGAAGGACGTAGCCGATGGCCTTGCCGAGACCCTCTTCGAAGACGGACGCCAGACGGGCGCGCTCCACGGGATCCTCGAGCTTGGGATCGAGCGGATCCACGTTGACCGGCAGCTTGCGTTCCTTCCACAGATAATAGAAGACGTCTTCGTATGCGGCGATGGTGAATGCGGAATCTACCTGAAGGCGGCGAGTCACCGCTTCGAGAAACTGCCGCGCGTGCTCGGCCGTGTAGCCGTAATCCTTGCCGTCCTCGGCGATCAGGCTGGCGTCCTCCCAGATGGGAACCCCGTCCCTGCGCCAGTAGCAACCGAAGGCCCAACGCGGCAGCGGCTCGCCGGGATACCACTTTCCCTGTCCGAAATGCAGCAAGCCGTGGGGAGCAAAACGTTGGCGCAGCCGGCCCAGCAGGTCCACCGCGCGTTGGCGTTTCACCGGCCCTAGCGCTGCGGTGGTCCATTCGGCTCCGTCCGCGTCGTCGAGAGAAACGAACGTCGGCTCGCCGCCCATGGTAAGGCGAACGTCTCCGGACCGCAGATCGCCATCCACCTGATGGCCGAGTGTTTCAATTGCGCGCCACTCCCGATCGGTGTAGGGTTTGGTGACGCGAGGGGACTCGTAAACCCGCTGCACCGTCATCTGGTGATGGAATTCCGTGTTGCAGGGGTCGAGCAGGCCGGAGATGGGCGCCGCGCTGCTGGCGTCCGGCGTGCAGGCGAGCGGGATGTGTCCCTCGCCGGCCAGGAGTCCGGACGTGGGATCGAATCCCACCCAGCCGGCTCCGGGAAGATACGCTTCGGTCCACGCATGCAGGTCGGTGAAATCGGCGGTGGGTCCGGCCGGGCCTTCCAGGGGCTTCACGTCCGCCACTAATTGAATCAGATACCCGGACACGAAGCGCGCCGCAAGTCCCAGGTGGCGCATGATCTGCGCCAGCAGCCACGCTGAATCGCGGCATGACCCGGTGCGCAGCGCGAGAGTCTGCTCGCAGGTCTGCACGCCGGGCTCCATGCGAATCACGTAGCCGATTTCATGTTGCACCATTTGATTCAGGTAGACCAGAAAATCCATGGTGCGGGTGGGGCCTGGCGGCACTCTGGAGAGAAAAGCGGAAAGCAAGGGGCCGGCCGGCTCGGTCTCCAAGAATGGGCGCAACTCGCGGGCGGCCGAGGGATCGTAAATAAAGGGATATTGTTCCGCTTGGGGCTCCAGGAAGAAGTCAAACGGATTGAACACCGCCATTTCGGCCACCAGATCCACTTCCACCAGGAGTTTCGTGGTTGGCTCCGGGAAGACCAGCCGTGCGAGATAGTTGCTTTGCGGATCCTGTTGCCAGTTAATGAAATGGTTCTTGGGAAGAACCTTCAACGAATAGGCGAGGATGGGCGTGCGGCAGTGCGGGGCGGGACGCAGCCTGACGATTTGAGGTCCGAGAGAGATGCGCCGGTCGTACCGGTATTCGGTCTGATGGTGAAGCGCAACGTGAATGGCCATGGATTGTTTGGACGGAGCGGGCTATTGTTGTTGTTGTTGTTGCTGCGCTTGCAATTTCTCGGCCTGCTGATTGTTCTCGAGAAAGCGGGACCATTCTTCGTCCGCGGCAAACTCTTTATCGGGAGGCAGCACCGCATCGGAAGGGGTCACCCTGACCTTCACCTGTAACTCGGTTTCAGCGGCGCCTTTCATCGTACCCACGGTTGGGGACACATCGGAGTAATCGCGCCCGATGGCCGTTCGAATATGTCTGCCGCCCACGATTAAGTTGTTGGTGGGGTCAAAACCAACCCAGCCGATATACGGAAGAAGCGCCTCCACCCAGGCATGCGTGGCGCCGTCATCGGAGCGATCGGCCTGTTCCGGATCGCGATGCAGGTAGCCGCTCACATAGCGGCACGGAATCCGTAGATTTCGCACGATCGAGATCATGGTGTGCGCAAAATCCTGACACACGCCCTCGCGGGACCGGATGGCCTCTTCCACCGCCGAATTGACCCCGGTGCTGCGCTTTACGTAAGAGAAATATTGGTAGAGCTTGGTGTTCAGAGTGGTCAAGAGTTCCAACGGTTCCCGCCCGCCGCGCTCCACGACCCCAATCGCCTGCGCCAGCGCTTCGACTTCGGGCGAAGTACAGGCGAAGCGGCTCGGCATTAGCATGTCCCAGTAATCCTCCCGGCCGATCATGGCGTCGAGTTCGCCCCATGCGCCCTGGCCTAGCGACTGCGGAAGCGGCGCGGGGGTTTCCACCTCCACCAGCGCGTCGGCCGTAATGGTCAGTTGCCGATGCTGGCCGGGCACGTCAAAATGGTGAACGAGATTGCCGAAGTGATCCTGATACGAGAAGACGCGCGCTTGCGGGCTTAAGGACAATTGAAACGTGAAACAGCGTTGCGTGTTCTCACTGCGTGGCTGCATTCGCAACTCCATGGCGCTCTGCCAAACCGGAAGGCTATATCGAAAACGAGTGAAATGCCGGACCGCGTAGAACATCAAGCCTCCAGAGCCGACTGGATCGGATAGTCGATATATACTACGTGAACCGCCGCGTGCAGGCTGTTGCACTGCTCAATGACATCGTTGAGGTACCGGTGAACTCCGCCGATCATGATGTCGCTAATCTGCACATAGGCGAGGGATGAGCGCAGCCGTCCGGCAATCCGTTCGATCCGGCCGGTAGCTCTTGTGAAAGACGTCTGGGAAATTGCGGCAATCGCGGCGCCCAACCGCTCCACCGCATAGCGGACGGAATACGGGAACTCCGGGTTCAGCAGCAGAAATTCGGCCATCGAGTCGGGTTTCAGGTCGGCTGTGTACACTCTGCAGTACGATTCAAAAGCGGCGCAACTCGCCAGCAGCCCCACCCAATCCAGGGAGTCCGCTTCCCCGGCCCTGGAGAAATAGGCATCCAGCAAAACCGGCAGCGCACAGGAACGTTCCATGTACTTACCCAGTTGAATGAATTGCCAACCCTCGCCGTGATTCATAGTGGCGTCTGTTATCCCGTTAAACTGGTAAGAGCCCGCGCGAACGGCGGCTACCAGCCGCATCGGATCGGAATCGGCCTCCAGTTTGGCGCTGGCCTGCGTCACCTGGTGATACAAACTGTTCAAGCTTTCCCACATCTCCGAACTGATCTGTTCGCGAACCTGGCCCGCATTCTCGCGGCTCTCCGCGATACAGGACGCTATGGACGATTCATAGCCGGTGTCGCTGGTCAGCTTGATCATGGCGCTTTGCGGGTCGATGCCGCCGGCGGCCACCGCAATGCCGAGAGACGCCATGATTCGATGCCATCTCTCCTCGGTGGAAAGCTTCGAGGGGTTCAGCATGAGATTGTAATTCGCCTCAAGCACGCGCGCGCTGTGATTGGCCCGCTCGAAGTAACGGCTCATCCAATAGAGACTATCGGCTACCCGGGAAAGCATTGAACCACCCCGCTGTTCAGTTCTCTAACACCCATGTGTCCTTGGAACCTCCGCCCTGCGACGAATTTACCACTAATGAACCTTTGCGCAGCGCAACCCGGGTAAGCCCTCCCGGCACCATGGTGATCTTCTCTCCGAATAGAACGTATGGCCGCAGATCGATGTGCCGGGGTTCAATCCGTCCATCCATGAAACAGGGCGCGGCCGAAAGCGTCAGCGTCGGTTGCGCAATGTAATTTCTGGGATCGGCCAGGATTTTATCCCGGAATTGGGAGCGTTGCTCGCCGCTGCTGTGCGGACCGATCAGCATGCCGTACCCTCCGGACTCGCCTACGGCCTTCACCACGTATTTCTCCAGGTTGCCGCAGACCTCGTCGCGCTGCACACGGTCCGTCATCAGAAGGGTCTCGACGTTATCCACGATGGGATCCTCGCCCAGATAATAACGAATAATTTTCGGAACGTAGGAATAGATTGCCTTATCGTCGGCCACTCCGGAGCCAAGGGCATTGGCGAGCACCACGTTCCCGGCCCGGTATGCGTTGAACAGTCCCGCCACGCCCAGGGTGGAGTCGGCGCGGAAAGCCAGAGGATCGACGAAATCGTCGTCCACGCGCCGGTATATGACGTCTACGCGCTGCAGACCGAGAGTGGTCCGCATGTAGACCATATTATCGTGCACCACAAGGTCGCGTCCCTCAACCAGTTCGATGCCCATCTGCCGGGCGAGAAATGCGTGCTCGAAGTACGCCGAATTGTAATTTCCCGGAGTCAGCAGAACGATGGTGGGCCGGCCTTGCGGGGCCAGCGAACGAAGCGTGGAGAGCAGCGCCTGGCTATATTGCTCGATGGGCCGCACTCCGCACTTTCGGAACAGCGTGGGGAAGATCTGCTTCATCACCTTGCGGCTGGTCAGCATGTAGGAAACGCCGCTCGGCACGCGCAGATTATCTTCGAGCACCACGAACCTGCCATCCGGCAGGCGGATCAAATCGGTCCCAGCGACGCTGATATAGACATTGCGCGGAACTCTGACGCCTTGCATTTGCCTGCGGAAGTGTTTGCAGGTATAGATGATCTCGCCGGGGATGATCCGGTCTTTGAGGATGCGGCGTTCGTGATAAATGTCGGCGAGGAATAAATTGAGAGCGGTGATCCGCTGTGTCAGACCGCGTTCGATGACGGCCCACTCCGAACCGGTGATAATCCTCGGAAGCAAATCGTGCGGGAAGATCTGCTCCGTACCCTCGGCGCGCCCGTAGACGGTAAAGGTGATGCCCTGGTTGAAGAATGAGAGATCGGCTTCCTGTTTGGATCGATACAGTTCTTCGGAGGGGCGATTCAGAAGTTGCGTGTACAGATGTTTATAATGCGGCCGGGGGCGGCCGGCGGAGCGAAACATCTCATCGTAAGCCGCACCAATCTCATAAGCGTCAAACGGCGCCGGCATGGGCCGGGCGGATTGTGCGGGCATCGTCATATTCCGGACGTCGAGCACACCGGGGGCCGTTCGACGGGGAATTGCGGCCGGAGCCACCCCTGAGTATAGCTCCTATCGGAGGGTGTGCAACTTTAGGTATGGCCATCCAGGAACTTCGCGGGGAGGGTTTGTCCTGCTATCATTTACGATAAGCATTCATGATCTTGGTCGTGGAGGCCAAAAGAACGGTCGTTCGTGTGCTTCACCTGGATTGCTTGCCCATGCAATTTTTGCCCATGCAACTGCGGATCGGTTACGAATTGATTTACAGCTTTCCACAACCTACGCCGCTAATTCTTGTCCTGAATGTCCACGATTCACGCGCCTCCGACCTGGTGGCGCCCGATTGTCTCGCCACCGACCCTTCGCTTCCGGTCGTCAGTTACCGCGACACTTTCGGGAACCAGTGCCAGCGCCTTCTCGCGCCCGCGGGCCGGCTGCGCCTCACGGCCGACACGATCATTAGAGATAGCGGCCAGCCGGACGAAGTTGTACCCACCGCCTGGCAGGACTCCGTGCAGGATCTGCCGGACGATGTCCTCGTCTTCCTGTTGGGCAGCCGCTATTGCGAAACGGATCTGCTTTCCCAGACAGCCTGGCAACTCTTTGGCGGCGTCACTCCAGGGTACGCGCGCGTGCAGGCCATCTGCGATACCGTTCATAAACACATTACCTTCGATTACCAATTGGCCCGCCCAACCCGCAGCGCCGCGGAGGCTTTCCACGAGCGCGCGGGCGTTTGCCGCGATTATGCACACCTCGCTATCGCCTTCTGCCGCTCGCTGAACATTCCGGCGCGATACTGCACCGGCTACCTGGGCGATGTCGGAACGCCGCCTCCGTTCCCCCCGGGCGATTTCGCGGCGTGGTTCGAAGCATGGATCGGCGGCCGCTGGCATATTTTCGACCCCCGCAACAACGTGCCGCGCTTGAGCCGCGTGCTGATGGCGAGAGGCCGCGATGCGTCCGATGTCGCCATCGCCACCACGTTCGGACCCAACTTCCTGGAAAGTTTCAAGGTCTGGACCGACGAGATTCCCGGAACAGCCGACTGATGTCTTTTCTTACGGTTCACCACTCCACTGTCTACCGTTACCGCGAGCCCGTGGGCCTGGGCGAACATCGCATGATGTTCCGCCCTCGTGAAAGCTACGACCTGCGATTGATCCGAACCAACCTGGCGATCACGCCGGAACCGGCCCAGTTGCGCTGGCTGCACGATACCTTTGACAATTCCGTCGCGGTTGCCACCTTTGAAGGGACCACCTCGGAACTCCGCTTCGAAAGCACCGTGACGCTCGAGCATTTCGAAACCTCGATGCCGGAGTATCCGCTGGAGGAGTACGCGCGCAGGTATCCGTTTCGCTATTCCGATGAGGACTTTCCCGATCTCTCGCGCGGTCTGGCTCACAACGGTCCCGATAACAGCGTCTCGACATGGGCATTGCAGTTTCTGGATCCGTCGGACACCACCGATACCATGAAAATACTGCGGGCCATGACCTGCGGCATTCGCGAACAGTTCAACTACACTCGCCGCATCGAGAAAGGCGTGCAGACTCCCGAGGAAACGCTGCGGAAACGGCGGGGCAGTTGCCGGGATTTCGCGGTTCTGATGATGGAGGCCACGCGGTCGCTGGGTATCGCGGCGCGATTTGTGAGCGGGTACATCTTCGTGCCCAACAGTTCCGGCCTGGCGGGCGGGGGAGCCACACACGCATGGGTGCAGGCTTATCTGCCCGGCGCCGGCTGGATCGATTTCGACCCTACCAACAGCATCATCGGCAATCGGAATCTGATTCGCGTCGCCGTTGCGTGGACTCCCCAGCAGGTCCTGCCCTTGTGCGGCACTTACGAGGGTTCGCCGGAGGCGTTCCTGGGGATGGACGTCACCGTACGAGTCGCGGAAGCGGATGGGTGACGGCGTGAGTGGGCCTCAAATCCTTCGCCCGCAAGGGTCCGGCCGTTTTGTCTTTTTCTGCGACCACGCCACCAATTACGTTCCGCCGGAACTGCGGGACCTCGGTTTGCCCGCGTCCGAACTGGCGCGCCATATCGCATGGGACATCGGCGCGGCGGGCGTCACGGCTGCGCTATCGGAAATCTTCGACGCCCCGGCGATCCTCAGCGGAGCCTCGCGCCTGGTAATCGATTGCAATCGCCATCTGGACGCCGCGGACCTGATACCGGAGGTGAGCGACGGGACGGCGATTCCCGGCAACCTGCGTCTCGACGAAGTAGCCCGCGCCGTCCGCATCGAACGCTGGTTCCACCCGTATCACGAAGCCGTCGAATCGGTGTTGCGGGAACGCGAGGCGAGACATGTACCATCGATCGCAGTTTCCATCCATTCCATGACGGCGTCTCTTGCCGGCCAACCGCGGCCCTGGCAAATCGCCCTTTCCAGCCACCTCGACCGGCGGCTTGCCGACCCCGTGCTGGCCGCCTTACGCCGGCCGGGCGACGTGGTTGTGGGGGACAACCAGCCGTACGATCTGGATCCGGAGGTGGATTACAGCATTCCATACCACGCCTTGCGACGGGGACTGCCGCACCTCCAGGTGGAATTCCGGCAGGACGAAATACAGGACTCGGCCACCCAGCGGACATGGGCGCTGCGTTTCGCTCGGGCAATCACGGCTGAAGACCCAAGGCCCGGCATCGACCAGCTCCTCATCGGAACCGCGCTCCAGCCGGACCTGCGGCGACGGCTCCTGGATACTCCCGAGGACGTTTTCCGCGAATTCGACCTCACCGAAGAGCACAAGGACATCCTGCGCAAACGGGACGATCGGCTGCTGGAGTTGCTGGGTTCGGCATTGGCGCGCCAGCGCGGGCCGGAAATCGGGACTCCTCCGGATCCGCCGCCGTCCCAAGCGATACCCCAGGGCCGCCAGTTGCCCGATCTGCGGTTGGCATTGACGGTGGTCCCGGTGGCGATGGAGGAAGCCGGGCAGTTTCGCGGACTGACGTTCGCCGCGTGGGTGAATCCCCTGCCCGCCGGAACGGATCCAGCCACTCTGCCGCCGCCTGAGGGCACGGTTCTGCCGGGCCGGCCGCTCACACCGCTGCGCGCCATAGTCCACATTTGCGCGCAGCAACTTCCCGACGCCGGAGATTTGCCGCAGGTCGGATTGACGGCGTCGCTGCTGCAATCGTCGAACATGGCCGCGCCTCCGGCTACTGGAACGGACGGCCAACCCGGAGAGGCCGTGGACAGCGCGGCGCCCGACATCTGGATCGCCGGTCTGGGAGTGACGACCGCCGGCCAGGTGACGCGCGAAGTGGAGCAAGCCATTCGCGCGTCGCGGGAAGTGCTCTATCTGGATACGGGCCTAGCCACCCGGCCGTACCTGGCGGGATTGTGCCCGCGGCTGACCTCGCTCTACGAAGAGAATTACTTCGAGGAACGCTCGCGCTCAAGCGGCTACCAGCAGATGGCCGCGCGGGTGATTGAAGCCGCGCTGGATCATCCGCCGGTCACGTTCGCCATTCACGGCCACCCGCTGATCGCGGTACAAGCGCCGTTCGCGGTGATGGAGCGGGCGCGCGCACTCGGCCTGCGCGTCCAGGTTCTGCCGGGCGTCTCGGCCATCGACACGGTCCTGGCCGACCTTCGGCTGGACCCGGTGGTCCACGGCATTCAGATGTACGAGGCTACCGACCTGCTGTTGCGGCGGCGTCCCTTGCAGCCGGACGTGCCGGCGCTCATCTGGCAGATCGGACCGCTGGAGACGTGCCTGCATACCGGCCGTGTCTCGCGTCCCGAGCGCTTTGCGCGGTTCGTCGCGCACCTCGGGCTCTACTATCCGCCGCGCCACGAAGTGGTGGCCATCTATTGCTCGCCGCACCCGCTGCTGCCGCCTGACATCCTGCGGTTCGCGATCGAAGATATGGGCCGGCACGCCGCGGAGATTCACCACGGATACAGCTTGTACATTCCGCCGGTGGGGTCGCGCCCCATCGAGGATTTCGACTTGCTCAGCAAGCTATACAGCGTGGAACACCTGCGCCGGATCACGGGACGGTAATCTTGACGTGGCACGGCTCGACGCCGAATAGGGCATTCCCAAAGGGCGCTTCGCCGTGAAGCCGGTAGTCCGCGGTGACGTAGAGGACGCCATTTCGCAATTCCGCCGGGCGGACGAACGCGAAGCGGCCCAGTTCGGCGGAGCGCCGCCGGTCTTCCGGCTTGATGAGCGCATCGTCTGAGAAGTTCAGCTCCTGTGCAAACTGGGTCGCGATGCCGGGCCCCCAGAATTGCACGTGAACGTGCGCGGGGTTGGTGTGTCCCGGATACGGCGCCGGGCGAATGGTCCGATACTCATAGCGGCCCTGGCCATCAGTCTTCATCCACCCACGAAGGCGCGGATGGAAGACCGAGCCGTCGTCACTGTACAGCCCCTTGGCGTCGGTGTGCCAGGCAAACATGATGACGCCAACAGCGGGCGTTTTGCCATCCGGCAGAAAGACCTGGCCGGAAACCGCCATCCGCGGGCCGGGCTCATCCTTGCTCGCGATGGTGATGGCCGAAACCGCCGTGGCGCAAGGTCCATCGCCGAGTCCGGAAGCATACAGCGGAGATACCCCCAGCAGCACCAACAATTCACGACGCGTCATGTTCCCCTCCTGCCGATCAGTCGTGTGGGAAGGCAAAAGTGTGAACGTCCAAGCTGCATAAATAAACCTGGGGACAGACGGAACGTTTGCCGGTTTTCCCAGGAACGGACAGTGTCGCGAAAGAAACTCAACGGCTTACGCGTCTGACGGAAAACCGGGAAACGTTCCGTCTGTCCCCAGGTTTATTTGTGGTTTATTGCTTGACACACCCGATCGCTCATGCTATTTTTCTAGCATGTTGCGAGACGGACTGAGCCGGCGCGAACGGCAAATCATGGACATTCTCTATCAGCGTGGCAAGGGCGCGGCGTCCGAAGTGCGCGAGGCCATGCCGGACGCGCCTGGCTATTCGGCCGTGCGCGCCATGCTGCGCGTGCTGGAAGAGAAGGGACACGTCAAACATCAGGCGGAAGGTCCGCGGTATGTGTACGTACCTACCGTGCCGCGCGACCGCGCCAAACGATCGGCGGTCCAGCACCTCATGGAGACGTTCTTCCATGAGTCGCCGGAACAGGTGGTTGCCGCCCTGCTGGATGTCTCGGCCAAGCGATTGACGCGCGACGAACTCGACCGTATGGCGGAAATGATCGCAAAGGCCAAGCGGGAAGGAAAATAATATGTCGAACTGGTTTGCGTGGGCCCTGAGCGCGGCGTTCAAGAGCACATTGGTGCTGGGCGCGGCATGGCTGCTGGCTGTGATTCTACGGAGGCGCTCCGCCGCGGCGCGGCATCTGGTCTGGACTGCGGCCGCCGCTGCGGTGGTGGTGTTGCCGTTCTTCTGCGCGGTTCTGCCGTCGCTGAACCTGGGCGGCGCGGGAACCGTGCTGGATTCCAGCGCCTGGGTGCATGTCGATTCCGCCCCGGCCCGCGATACCATTCCCGTCCCCTCCGGACCGTCAGCGGCGCGGATCCCCATGCAGAGCGCGATCGCCCGGCGGATGGACTGGCAGTCCTGCCTCCTGCTGCTCTGGGCCGCGGGCATCGCGGTGTCCCTGGCTCAACTTGCCGTCGCGTGCATTGCGATGGGACGGGCCCGCCGTCAGTCCCGGGCCTTCGCGGATCGCGACCTGGTGGCCGCTTTGTGCCATACGCTCGAGATTGTGGACGACGTGCCGGTGCTCGAAACCGCGCTATCGTCCATGCCCATGACGTTCGGTCTCTTCCGGCCCTCTGTGTTTCTGCCGGAAAGCGCCGCCCAGTGGCCCGAAGAGCGGCTCCGGCTGGTGCTGTTGCATGAACTGGCGCACGTGCGCCGCGGCGATTCCGCCACGCATTGGCTGGGCCGGGCCGCGGTGACGCTGCACTGGTGGAACCCGCTTGCCTGGACGGCGTGGCGCGCCTTTCTGAAGGAGCGGGAACGCGCCGCCGACGACCTGGTGCTGGAAGCCGGCGCGCGTGCCTCCGAATACGCCAGCCAGCTTCTGGAAGTGGCGCGGACTCTGCAATCCCAACCGGCCATTGGCTGGGCCGCGGTCGCCATGGCGCGCCCGTCGCAACTGGAAGGGCGCCTGCTGGCGATTCTCGATCCCGCGGTCCGCCGCGGCTCTCCGCGCAGGCTGGCCGTGGCGGCTGCCGTGCTGCTGGCGGTGGCCCTGGTGGCTCCGCTCGCCGCGGTGCACGCGCAGACTCCCACCGACCCGGCCGTGCCCACGGATATCGACGCAACCATCCGCACGGCCAATGCCCAAATGAACCACGAGATTCTCGACCAGGCGGCCAAGGCGGCGGCGGCTCAAGGCAAGTTGGACCTGGCGCGGAAATTCCTGGAGGCCTCGGTGACGATTCGCGAGCAGGTCTCCGGCCGGCAGAGCGTCGAGTACGGAGCCGGCCTGGAGAAGCTCGGACAATTGGCGCAGCGGCAGGGCCATGAGGATGAAGCGCTGTCGTACTACTCGCGCGCCGAGCAGGCCATCGGTGAGCGTCCGGAGGCGGCTCAGGCTCTGGTGGAGATGGGCGTGATTACGCTGTCGCGGCGCGATGCCGAGCTCGCGTTCACGTATTTCCAACGTGCCGAAAACGTGGACCCGGCTCATGCGCACATGGCGCTGATGTGGATGGCGGTAGTGCGGGCGCGGCAGGACAGCACGGCTGACGAAGCCGAACCCCTGTTCCGGAGAGCCTTGGCGCAGGAGGAACTGGATCCGCCGGAACGGGCGGCTACGCTCGATCTGTACGCCGGCCTGCTGCGCCGCACCGGCCGCACCGACGAGGCTGCGGCACTCGCAAAACAGGCCGCGGAAGTCCGCACGTCCTGGAGCCAGAGCACCAGAACTGCCGCGAAAGCCAGTCAGTCTCCAGGTGTGCGCCAGGTCGGCAACGGCGTCACTGCCCCAAGTCCGATCTTTAAACCGGAACCGGAATACTCCGAAGAAGCACGCCTGGCAAAGTACTCGGGCGAAGTCACGGTCTCAGTGGAGATCGGTTCCGACGGTGTACCGCGCAACATTCAAGTCGTCAGGGGACTGGGACTCGGTCTGGACGAGAAGGCCGTCGACGCCGTCAGCCAGTGGCGCTTCCTGCCAGGCGCCCTAAACGGTGTGCCTGTGGCGGTCCGCGCTCAGATCGTAATCAACTTCCGGCTGCTGTAGAGGTGGGAGCGGTTCCGTGTCAGGCTTTCAGAGTCCGTTGGGATGCTGGCGCGCCTGCTGCACCATGTGCAGAAAACGGCGGGCCAGTTCGTGGATGCGATCGGTCTGCCGCCGCTCGATGGCTTCGCGCGGAATCAACTCCCCGCCGATCCCCAGCGCGGCCGCTCCCGCGTAGATGAAATCCATCGCTGTGTTCTGGTTTACGCCGCCGGATGCGATCAGCGGTACTTTGGGATACGGGCGTTTGAGCGCCCGAATGTAGCTGCTGCCGCCCACCTGCGCGCAAGGGAAGACCTTCACGAAATCGGCGCCGCACTTCCAGGCCATGTTCACTTCCGTGGGAGTCAGCGCGCCGGGGATGACAGCGACGTTTTGGCGCTGCGCCAGGTCCACGATTTCGCAATCCAGCCCGGGACTGGATAAGAACAGCGCCCCGGCATCCAGGCATCGGCGCGCGTCGTCGGTGGTCAGTACGGTGCCCGCGCCCACCACGACATCGGGTTGGTCGCGGCGCAACTGCGCAATCAACTCAATGGCGCCCGGAACCGTGAGGGTGAGTTCCACAATCGGGATGCCGCCGCTGCAGATCGCCTCGACGGCATAGCTGGCGTTCTCCCGAGTGGCCGTGCGGACGGCCGGCACGATGCCGATATCTGCAATTCGAATGCGAACGTCGTCCCTGGTCATGGTTCGGGCGCCCCCAACGGTCCCTACTTAGGATATACGCGGAAGTCGTCGAAGTACGTGACCGAATCGGCCACAGTCCACAGGCCGACTTTGCCGGCCGCGCCGAAGGTTCGGTCGTAGCCCTGCAGGATGCGGCGATGGTCCACATAGACCTGGAAGCGGTCGCCGCGAACCGAGACTTTCAGGATGCTCCAGGCATTGGCGGGAATCTCATGCGCCACCGCCGGCACAACCTGGGTGCGTACCCCATTGCGAACCTTGAAAATCACTACATTGCCGGACAACGCGTTCACCCGGGCGAGATAGTAGTTGTCGGGGTCGTGGTAGCGCCATACCACGCCGCCCGCCCGGTCTTCCTTACCGGAGACGGGTTTGACGCGGACGCTGACATCGCCATCCTTCATTGTGAGGCGGTCCAGAATGGCCAGAGGGCAGCGGTCCATGGCGCCGGTGGAAGTCTGGGCCAGAACGTAGGGATGGGTGGGCGCACTGCGGTCTTGCAGAATCTGCCACGTTGGGGGGGAACCATGATTGGTCATGGCCACAGTCCAGCCCGAAGGAATCCGCCCGGCAGGACCCGAGTCAAAATTAATGACGGTCCCAGTTGAGACGATCCATCCGAACGAGATTAACAAACCCAACGGAGTCATAAAGCCCTGTCACCCGTTACTACCATTATAGCGGTAGCGGCTCCAACTTACATATCGGCTGAAAGGCCCGAAAAGTTCACGCTCCCTAAGCCGAAGTCTGTCTCCAGGTGTTGAGCAGGGTCGCCGACAGGATCAGGCCGCCGCCCGATAGCGCCCACACACCGGGCTTTTCGCCGTGAACCAGCCAGACCCACACCGGGTTCAGAGCCGGTTCAAGCAGCAGCACCGCGGTGGCTTCAAACGCCGTAATATGCCGCATGGCGCGCGTCAGGCAGAAGTATGCCAGACCCACCTGCACCACACCCAGGTACAGAATGACTGCGACATCGCCTGCCCTGACGGCCGACCCGGTGGCGGGAGCGGCCAGCGCCATGGGCAGCGCGGCCAGGAAGGCTAGGATATTCCCCAGAACGACCGTCGCCATGCCCGAATCGCGCAGTTTGTCGCGCGACAGCCAGCGAAGTCCCAGCAGCATGAAAGCATACGCGACCCCGGAAGCCAGGGCCACCAGATTTCCCTGTCCCGGCGATGGAGCCGTGGCGACTGCCGGCTGGCGGCCCACAAAAAACAGCGCCAGCCCTCCCGCCACCGCGACGATATAGGCCGCATCGGACCGCTTCAGATTCTCCTGTAGGAGCCACGGCGCCAGCAGCAACACATACACGGGCGCCGTGGCCTGCAGGAAAACGGCGTTGGCCGCGGTGGTCAGCCGGTTCGCCAGGACGAATGAGATCAGCGTGGCGGCATACGCCCCGCTCACCGGCGCCATCCGCCAGGCGAAGCCGCGGCGCGCCTCCGGGAACAATAGAAGGAGCGCCGCGGCGGCCACGCCCGAGCGGAAACTGGCGATCTGCCAGCCTGTGAGCGCCGCCGCTTTGACCGCCACGCCACCGGTGGAGAACAGCACGGCGGCGGCAACCACCAGCAGCCGATTGCGGACCGGGGATGCCTCGGAGTGGATTACAGTTCCTCCGCTTCTGTCCGGCCTGAGAAGACCTGCCGGAGGGAGTGCGGCAATCCCGGCACGCCGCGCACTACCGTACCGCGTTCGACGCATGGTACGAACTGCGCACCAAAGGGCCGCTTTCCACGTGAGAGAAACCCAATTCGTATCCCGCCCGGCGGAGGTCGTCGAACTCCTCCGGCGCCACATACCGTACGATTGGCAGATGCCGGGGCGAGGGCCGGAGGTACTGTCCCAGGGTCAGAATCCGTACCCCGCTCGAACGAAGGTCGCGCATCACGGCGAGGATTTCGTCGATGGTCTCGCCCAACCCCAGCATGAGTCCGCTTTTGGTGGGCGTGCCGGGAGCAATTTCACCAGCCCGGGCCAGCACGTCGAGCGACCGTTCGTAGCGCGCTCCCAAACGAACCTGACGGTAGAGGCGCGGCACCGTCTCGGTATTGTGATTGAAGACATCGGGCGCGGCTTGCATGACGGTCGCCACCGCCGCGCGGCTGCCTTGAAAATCGGGGGTCAGCACTTCGACGCCGCAGCCGGGGACACGGTCGCGGATGGCCCGGATGGTGAGCGCGAACAACCCGGCCCCGCCATCTTGGCGATCGTCGCGGTTGACGCTGGTGACCACGGCGAAACGCAGGCCCATGGCTTCCACGGCTTCGGCCACGCGGCGAGGTTCGTCGTAATCTACCGGCAAGGGTGCGCCCTTTTCCACCGCGCAGAAGCCGCAGCGGCGCGTACACACATTCCCCAGGATCATGAATGTTGCGGTGCGCTGGTTCCAGCACTCGCCCACGTTCGGACAAGCCGCACTTTCGCACACCGTGTGCAGCCGCAGGCGGTCGATGAGGCCCTTCAACTCGCGATAGTTCTCGCCGGCCGGCGCGGGGGCGCGCAGCCACTTGGGCCGTTCGGTTGCGGACGTGATGGAAACGAGCATGGAAAATCTACAGTTCCCAGTTTACAGCCCGGAACTTATCCCGGCCATGGGGATCCGCAGTAACTGGGCCTTCGCCGAGAATTTCGAGCTCTCCTGAATGAAACAGCTATGCGTACACCAGCAGTTGGCCTTGGGAATGGCGTCCACCTCATGGCGCATCGCCTCCGATTCCAGCGCCCGGCGGACGTCGAATTCGAAGTCGTGAAGGTCGCCCAACGCGCCACGCATTTCGCAGGCGCGGAATCGGCCGTTGTGGTCGATCACGATCGAAGTTTCTCCCGCCGTGCATGGCATGGGCCACTCCTTCGGCGATTCCAGGCATTCCTCGTGGAGATCGTAATGAAACCGCAGGTTGCCGAGATAGTAAATCTTGACCAACTGGCGAATTCCCGGCGGCAGGCGCGCGAAGAGCGCGTCCGCATAGTGCCGGTGGAACGGCATGAGGCGCCGATGCAGGTCCGCTACGGCATTCCGGGTCAGAATCTTCAGTGACGGATCGGGCGCCTGGCCGCGGACCACTTCGAAATACTGGCCATCGATTTCGGCGTGGTCCTTCAGATAGACACCCAGGCGCTCGATCTCCTCGTAGTTCTCGCGCGTGATCACCGTCAGGACATTGCGCCGCAATCGTTTGACGCCGCGATAGCGCCGGGCGGCCTGGCGCATGGTGTCGAGCGTGCGCTCGAAATTGTTGGGAACGCCGCGGATGGCGTCGTGGGTCCGCTGCAGGCCGTCCAGCGAGAAGTTGAGATCGATGGCGGTATCCGGACACAGTTCCAGCATCCGGTCCATGGCGGGGAAGATTTTGTCCGGCAACAAGCCGTTGGTCGGCAGGTTGACGTTGCGCACGCCGTTGCGGTGAACGAACAGGCCGACGATATCGGCCAGACCTTCGCGCAAAAACGGTTCGCCTCCGGAGAGCCAGAGTTTGCGAAACGGCGGGGCGGTCTGGGAGATGCGGTCGATCTCTTCGTAGGTGAGGTCGTCCTTGCTGTTGAGCTTGTCGAAATAGAAGCAGGTGCGGCACAGCGAATTGCACCGCGAGGTGACGAACAGGAAGAGCGAATTGAACTGGCGGGCCCGGACGCGGTCCTTCAGAATCGGGAAATAGTCTCGCCCTCCACTCATGTTGTCATTGGAGCACAGAAGCCGTTCACAAGTATTTTCGACTTTCTTGAGGATAGGGAAGGCGAACTGTGCCAGCGATTTACGCGTGGCGGGGTGTTCCCGGAGAGCCGGCATCGAAAAACAGATCGGTAGAATGTGGGTGGAGAGAGACCGGTGGGATAGCCAAACCGCTACGGCGTAGCGGTTCGTTCTGTAACTGACTGATTCTTATATATTTAAAATCATCAACCGCTACAGTGTAGCGGTTTTTGTTTTTTGGAGTGTTCTCTATGGACGTAACGAAGCTCGAAGAAGCGATGGAACTGGGAGCCTGGCTGGGACGCCGGCAGGCTTTCAGTGGATTGGCCGGACGATGCTCCGCCGCCGATGCAAACTGTCTGCTCAAGATTAGGGAGGAAAAGAAATACAAGGCTCTTGGTCTGACCTGGGAGGAGTTCTGCGGGCAGCGGCTGGGCATCAGCCGGGCGCTGGCCGACAAGACCATCCGCCTGATGGAAGAGTTTGGTGACGCCTACTTCCATCTCAACGGCTCCCTTCGGATTGCTCCGGAGGATTATCGGCTGATCGCCGGCTCAGTGAGCGGCGACGGAGTGCAGTACGGCGGGGAGGTGATTCCTATCGCGCCGCAGAACGCCGTCAAGCTTGCGGAGGCGGTCGGAAATCTGAAGCAGAAAGCCTTGCCCGCGCCCGCGGCGGCCAGGAAATCCAAGGACCCTCTATGGCAGGCGGCGAAGCGGCTGCAAGCCGCCGTGACGGAGATGGAGCAACTGCTCGCCGACGGTCCCGGACAGCACGACCGCGCCACGCTGATGATCGTGCTGGGCGGCAGCGTCCGACGGTTGGACCGCTTGAACGGCAATCTGCGGGCGTAAAGGGAGCTTGCAGCGCACGCTCTCAAGCGTGCCGCGCCGCCGCTCGTGGCGATGCCCGGCGGACCGCGCGTGAAGGCCGGGTACGTGCGCCCCTACGGCCTCGGTAGAAAAATAATCATGGCGGTGCCGCGAATCACCAGGTTGGCGGCGAACTTCTTGGCGTCCTCGCCTTTGCGGGATTCCACCCGGCCGTAGATGACGGCCCAGCGATCGTAGTCGCTGGTGCCGAAGCGGAATTTGCCGAGCGGGGTATGCTGCTGGACTTCGAGGAGCCGCTTGTCTAACTCGGCGGCCTCGAATTCGAAGACCTCGGGGGCTTTGGGCGCATCCTTAAAGTCTTCCACCACCGAAAGGATGGCCGGGAGATCGGGAGCGGACGGGCAGGCCACCTGGTCAATCCACCGGGTGGTAGTGCGATAGGAGTAACGGCCCACTACGGCGACCGCCTGTCCTTCGTGCGCGGGCAGATCGCGCAGGAGTTCACAGACGCTGAGGGGCACAATGCCACGGTCGGCCGGCGACACAATGCCGCCGGACAAAAGCATGGCGAACCCTAAGCGCGGGAGGACGCGAAAGACCCTGATTTTTCCCGGAAGCACGGTACTTACACATAGACTAGCAGGAAGCCGCCGGAGGTTACATCTTTGAGCGGCTTGGTATAAGCGGCTGGACTCGAACCAGCGACCCTCAGCTTAGAAGGACGAGCTTCGATTGTAAATAAAAGTGATAGGGTTTTCCAGGCATCTTGACGTTTACTGAAAGTAAAGGAGTTAGGTAGAAGAATTTTCGAACAGGCGCGGATGGTGTTCATTTTGGTGTTGGTCCCGGATGATAAGGGTCGTCATCGTAACGCTTTTGGCCTTTCGATCCATTGAACTCCGGATCTTCGTAGTATGGTCTGCGCAGGGCGGTCATCCCCATGGGGAACACAAGCATCTGGTCCGAGGCCATATTCCTGATCTGCTCGGGAAGAAGGCTCTTTTGCTCAAGTGAAGTTTCTGAAACGTCCACGCGCTCGCCGAAGGATTGCGAGAATTTCTTCCTCTCTTCCATTCCCATCATGCTGGAAATGTAGTCGCTGGTCGTCCAGTCCCTCGGGCCGAAAAATATCTGGAAGCCGCTTCCGGCGAGGTGGGTTTCCCAGCTTCTGGGGTAGAGTTCCTTTAGCTGATTAAGATCCTGAATGACGGTTAGGAGCTGGCAACCATAACCAGCACCCAGAGCGTTGAGAGTGTTGATGGCGTTTAGATTTCCCACGGCGGTCCGGAATTCGTCGAGGATTCCCAGAACTGGCACACTGCCGCGGCCTTCCTGAAGGCAGGCATCGGCCCATGCATTTGTGATTGTTCGCATCCATGTGGCGTAGGGCGCGATGTAGCGGCCCGGCAGGATGACGTAAACGGTCATGGGGTGGTGCTTCATCTGATCAAAATCAATGGTGCTGCCGGTCATGTTGTTTGCAATCGCCTTATTGGCGACGAAAGTGAGCTTCGTTATGGCGGAGGAGATGATCGATCGGACCTCGCGGTTGTCGCCGGCAGGTTCGGAAAACCGGCTGAGGCGGTATTTGGTGAATTCCGATGCCTGCGAAGCGAGTGCATCCTCGCAGAAATTGTGAAGGTGAACATCGGCGATTTCGGCATATACATGCGGCAGAGAAAACACCTTCTCCTCTGAGCGCGTGAATGCCTGAACTTCCCGGAGGTACATGGCAATTCCGGAGCCAAGCTGTCTTGCGCTGTCGATCCAGTGATAGTCCTGCGTCTGGCCATAGGGCATGAGGCCTTCCATGAGGGTGTCGGCATCGGCTGCGAAGTTGTCGGATTTGGGGTCCAGCTTCGATTGGACCGGATCATAGGTGGCATGGTGAATTTTGCCGATGTAGTCCGGGAGGATTTTGAAGGGATTGAGAACGTGCACCTCCTGTTTCAGAACATCGCGGCGGTAGCGCGCCGTGACGGCTGCCGCCTGTCCCTTGGGGTCGATGACGAAGCAGGAGCCTTCGAAGGAAAGCAGGATTTGGGCGATGATATCCCGGAACTTCCCGCCTCGCGTGGGTGAGCAGAGGAGGCCGTGGGCTTCGCCGGTCGGGTACTGGAGGGGTTTAAGAGGGTCGCTTGGCTTCTTCGGGTCGGGTTTCCAATAGCCTATGCGGATGTTCACAGGGCTATTTTAGGCGACGGCCGGTTCTTCCGGGGAAGTGGATGGGTG
>Ga0182018_10000479_pt1 | contig 52423 bp, 53 predicted proteins | sample 812P2MmetaG_FD_120490 | JGI IMG/M metagenome (GOLD analysis project Ga0182018, IMG submission 120490) | Permafrost microbial communities from Stordalen Mire, Sweden - 812P2M metaG | ecosystem: Environmental > Terrestrial > Soil > Wetlands > Permafrost | place: Sweden: Stordalen | collected... | reverse complement strand
TGCTAGCGATTCCCTGGCCGTCTCTGGAGACGGGCACAGCTTTCCTAATTTTAATCAGAGGACATTGTCGCGCCCCGCGGGGGCGGTGTCTGTGATGGCGCGCACAAGTGTATGTGATGAATAAGTTCAGGATGGAGATCTGGCCATTCGCCGCTTGACCAGTCCCTTGATGCGAGCTTCGTGATGGCCCCTTCTCGAAAAGCGCGAGAAGGGGCGCACCCCCCGGCAAACAGCAGGTCCTTCGCTCCGCTCAAGTTTCGGCACGGAAATCTTTGAAACCCCAGCCACGGCTTGGCCTATATTCGGAAGATGCCCGGCGAGCGCAGACTTCACGAACCCAGCGAAGCGCCCGCGCCATCGGGATTCGCTGCGATAGGCGCTTTCTTGTTCTTCGGAGCCACGATGGCGAGTCTGGCAGCAATTTCGTTGCTTTGGCGCGGCACGTCCCTCGATCGTATCTGGAATCTGAACCCCACTGCCTACAGGCAGCTCGCACCGTTGGGACGTACTGTAGGGATACTATTCGCGTTGCTGGGAGCGGCACTCGCAGCGGCCGGAATCGGTTGGTTTCGCCGCCACCTTTGGGGATGGACATTAGCAGTCGTGATCATCGCGACACAAGTCGCGGGAGATGTCGTGAACTGCATCAGAGGCGATTGGCTGCGCGGCGGAATTGGCGTCGTCATTGCAGGAGCACTATTGCTGTTCCTTTTGCGTCCAATAATCAAAAACGCGTTTGCTTAGAATCGTTTTCGAAGGAATTGGAAAAGAATGTAACCGACAAGCGCAGCTACAGCGGCGATCCCAAAATTCGCTGCCGTGAAAACATCTGCCATCGCCCAAGCCAGCCCCTTCTTCTGACCCCAACCTGAGCGCTCAAATTCGCCCATCAGATGGTTGGAATAAAAAAGGAAGATGATAAAGCCGACCTCGATCACGGCTCTCCAGAATTGTTTTTCATGGCGATAGGGAACCTTGCGGAGTCTTCTCAAGACAATTGATGTTAACAGCGATTTCCAGCGGTCATTTCTGAAATCGGTTCTGTCTCTTCGCCTTCGTTTTGCGGCGAATGATGGAGAACCCGGTCGAAGCCGAGGGGTGGACGGGCGAGGGCGCCCGTCTGTCCACCGCCGCTACAGCAGGCCGCCGGTCTGTACTGCCAGGCTGTTAAGCGCCATCTCCAGCTTCGTGATGGCCTCGCCGAGTTCGGGATGTTCTCCGACTTTCTGCTGCAGTTCCTTCAGGATTCGGTGAGCGCTGGCGACGTGCTCTGCGGCTTGATTCGATTCCTGCTTGGTCTTCGGTTCACTCGGCGTTGGCATTGTTATTCGGCCCCCTGTACAACCTTAATTCTATACAGGATCGTCTCTATATAGATCGTCTATATATGTCTAGATTCAGCGCACGGATGTTGGTGCTGTTGCTTCTTTTCGGGGCGGCCGCCGGTCAGGCACCGACTTTCCGTTCCCAGGGCAATCTGGTGCCGGTACCGACGCTGGTGAGAGACGCAGCCGGTAACGCAGTTTATGGATTGCAGGCGCAGGATTTCATCATTGAGGACGACGGCGTTGAGCAGGCGGTTTATCTGGACGAGCCTCCGGAGGCTGAGCCGATATCGCTGGTGATCGCGGTGCAGTGCGGGCGTCGCGCCAGGAGGGAATTTGGCAGAATGGCGGGCTTGGCGGCGATGCTCGATCCCATACTGAGCGGAGGTCAGAATGAAGCCGCCTTGCTGCTCTTCGACAGTGGGCTGAATCTGGTGCACGATTTTACGAACCAGGCCGACGTCATCGAAACCGAACTGAAGAATCTGGGCCCGGGTGACAACGGCGCCGCCATTCTCGACGCCGTGGCCTATTCGGCGAAAATGCTTGGCAGAAGGCCGGAAGGGCGGCTACGAGTGCTGCTGCTGATCAGCGAGACGCGCGATCATGGCAGCCACTTTGCCAAGATCGACGATGCCGTGAGATTGGTGGGAGTCACCCACACTCTGGTCTACGCGCTTCCGTTTTCTCCCTATATTTCGCAGCAACTCGACACCGCGCGCGGCAGCAATAAAGATGAGTGGGGCGAGACCATGGATATCATCGAAAAACTGGCTGCCGCGCGACAGGCGATGAGAAGAAACTCGGCGAAGGCGCTTGCCTCCATGACGGGCGGCGAGTATGAACTGTTTTCGACGCGCAAAGGATTTGAGGCGGACATGATCAGCTTTGCGAATCACCTCAACAGCCGTTACATGCTGAGCTTTCAGCCGCAAGATCCGTACACGGGTCTGCACAGAATTCAGGTTCGTTTGAAACATTCGAACTCGGATCAGAAGGTGCTGTTCAGGAGCACTTATTGGGTGGCAGAGTCGGGCCGGTGATAGGACAATCGGTGACAGGACAATGTTGAGGAGGTAGGGGTCCTTCGACTGCGCGGAACGATTCGCTTCGCGCATCGTCCCGCTTCGCTCAGGATGACAGATGTGTACTGATAGGACAATCGGTGATAGGGCAATCTGAACGTCACTTGCGTTTGCGCGGGGTTGCTCGTTGTGGCTTGTCCTCAAACACCGCGAACTGGATCTTCTTTTCGACCGGGTCGATCCGGTCCACCAGCACGCGTATGCGGCCTCCGAGGGCGTAGGTTTTGCGTGAACGCTGGCCGATGATCTGGCGAGTGTCTTCGTGGTAGGTGTAGCGATCGTCATCAAGCGTGTTGAGCGGGACCAGACCCTCGACGAAGAGATCGGTGAGTTCCACGAAGAAGCCGAACTTGGTTACGCTGATGATGAGGCCATCGAAGTTTTCTCCGATGCGGCGCTCCATGAATTTCATTTTCTTCCACTCCATCAGACCGCGCTCGGCTTCATCGGCGCGGCGCTCGGACTGGCTGGATTCGTCGGCTATGGTGTGGAGTTCTTCTAGCGAGATGGGGCCGCCTTGAGGTTCGAGCGCGTGCTGATGGGCGTCGCGGTGGCGTTTGGACCAGGGGGATGGCGAGGCGGCGTCTGCCACGGCTTTGAGCGGTTGAGAATGAGGTCCTTCGCTTCGCTCAGGATGACAGTTTTGTGGAGATGCCGACACTCTCTTTTGTGGAGATTGCGACGTGCCCACCGGCACTTCTCCATCTATTTTTTCGGGCGACTTTCGCAGGACTTCTTTCAGGATGCGATGCACGATCAGGTCGGGATAGCGGCGGATCGGCGAGGTGAAATGGGTGTAGGTGGTGGCGGCTAAGGCGAAGTGTCCGCGATTTTCTTCGGAGTAACGGGCTTGCTTCAGCGAGCGCAGCATCAGGAAACTTAGAATTCTTTCTTCGGGCTTACCCGCAATTTTCTCGGTGAGCTTCTGATACATGCGCGGGGTGATATGGACTTCTTTAGGCACTTCGATTTCGCGGACGCGCTTGCCGGTGCCGCGGGCGTCGCGGCGGTCGGCCTTTAGTTGCACGCGCTGGATGGGGAGCACACCCACTCCGAGCGAGTATCCAAAAGTGGCGGCGATGACTTCGAAATCATAGACACGTTTGGCGTCGGGCTTTTCGTGGATGCGGTAGAGCGAGGCGATGCGTTTATTTTCCAGATAGTGCGCTACGCACTCGTTTGCCGATAGCATGAATTCTTCGATGAGCCGGTGCGCGACGTTGCGCTCCGATCGGGTGATGCTCTTCATCATTCCGAATTCGTCAAACTCGATCACGGCTTCGGGGAGATCGAAATCGATGGATCCCCGGCGTTTGCGTTTGCGGTTCAGGATCATCGCCAGATCGCGCATCCGTTCGAAGTGTTCGACCTGAGCGGCATATTCGAGGCGCGCGGCAGGGTCGCCTTCGATGACGGCGTTCACGGCGGTGTAGGTCATGCGGTTCGCGGAACGAATTACGCCTTCATTGACTTCGTAGCCTGCAATTTCGCCCTGATGGTCAATCTCCATGGTGCAGCAGAGCACCAGACGATCGACCTGCGGGCGCAGGCTGCAAATGTCGGTTGAGAGTTCGAGCGGCAGCATGGGCACGGCGCGGTCGGGGAAATAGACGCTGGTGCCGCGCAGGCGGGCTTCCTGATCGAGGGGCGAGTCGGGCGTTACATATTGGGCCACATCGGCGATGTGGACCTGCAGTTCGTAGTTGCCGTTTTCGAGTTGCCGGACGTGGACGGCGTCGTCGAAATCGCGGGCGGTTTCGCCGTCGATCGCGACTATCGGGAGGTCGCGGTAGTCGCGGCGGTGCCGCAATGCGTTCGCGGGAATTATCGATTCTATCGCTTGCGCTTCTTCTATCACCGCCGGCGGGAAGCGGTGGGGCAGGTGAAACTTGCGGATCATGATCTCGACGTCGACTCCGAAGTCGTTTTGTTCGCCGAGAATCTCGATTACACGGCCGCGCGGGCTTTGAGTGGCGCTCGGCCAGTCGGTGATTTCCACGTCTACGGCCAGGCCTTCCAGATCCTGCCAGTCGGTGTGGATTTTGGCCTCATCGCCGATGACGCGGTGTTTGTCGGCTCTTGATTTCCCCGACTTGTTTTTCTCCGCGTTCTCGGCGTCCTCCGCGGTTAAGGCTTTGGGATTCTCCAGGCCTGGCGGAATGAGGATTTCCTGGGTTACTTTTTCGTCGATGGGCTTAACGTAGTTGTGGCGGTGTCCGTAGTGGAAGATGCCGACCACAGTCGGATGGGCGCGCGACAGCGAGCGCAGGATGCGGCCTTCGGCGCGGCCATCGGGACGAATGTTGCCGACTTCGACGAGGACGCGGTCGCCGTGCATGGAAGAGCCGATGGCATGTGGAGGAATAAAGATGTCGCCGGCCAGACGGGCCTTGAGACTCGCATCGAGCGAAGTGGGTTCCGGGATCACGAAGCCGAAGCCGTCGCGATGCATGGTCAGGCGGCCAACGAGGGCGTTGCGTCCCGTGGCCGCTTGCGGAATGGCGTGGCGCTTACCCGACAACCAGATTCACCTCAGCGCAGGTATTTCTCTTCCAGAATCCGCCGATGATGCAGTTCGTGCCCGGCGATGATGTAGGCCAGGGCGCGCACCGTCACCTCGTTGTCGGCGGCTACTCCATGACGGCTCCATGCGGGCTCGTCGAGATTGCGAAAGAGGGAAATGGTGGCCCGGCGCACGGCGATGTAGTCCTCCATCAAATCAGCCAGCGGACGCTTGCCGAGCGAGCTGTTGCGGACATAGTCGTCCTGCTCAAAGCCCTCGATGGGGGTGCTGTCGTTGCGCGAAATACGTAAGGCGCGGTAGCTCATGATGCGCTCGGTATCATTGAGGTGGCCGAGAAGTTCCTTGAGGCTCCACTTGTCCGGGGCGTAGCGGAAATCGCCGTCGGCTTCGCTGCGGCCGGAGAGCAACAGAAGCGTTTGCCGGCGCTGTTCGTCGAGCGCCGCAAGAACGTCGTCGCCCGGGACCAGCGAGATGTAGCGGTCATAGTAGGGAGCGTTTTCTCCGGGCTGGGGCCGGGATAATGCGGTCACGGTTGTGCTCATGAGATTCCTCTTAATTAGGTATGCCGGTATGCTCGTACCGCACGGCTACATAGTATCGCGGTAGAAGAATTACCGCTCGGCCGGGCAGGGCTTACACGACCGGAGAGACACACGATTGTGCGGTAATGCGCGGGAACCATGAGGGGAACTATGAAAATCGATAAGAAATGCTTGATTTCTACAGCGTCAGCCGATTTTCTAGGAGTACAATTCGCTTTGGCACGCGAAATGCGGCGATAGTTTAAAATCCCTCAATATAAGGAAAGGATTTCGACGACAATGTGGAAGCCAACGAATCAACCTGCGACACCTGGCCGGCCAGCTGAGCCGGAACGTCCGAGCCCGTCCACTGCGACGACTGCGCCGGTCATGAGCGTGAGCGAACCTCCGGCGGCGCCGCGTCCGGTTACGACAACCACTTCGGACCAAGCCACGATTGGCAAGTCGCTTGTGATTAAAGGCGAAGTGACCGGTTCCGAGTCTTTATATATTGATGGCCGGGTGGAGGGATCGATCAACCTTTCCGGTAATCGCGTGACGATCGGCCGCAATGGAGTTGTCGCGGCCAACATCAGCGCTCGTGAAATCGTGGTGCTCGGCAAAGTACGCGGCAACCTGACTGCCAGCGATCGGGTGGATATTCGCAGCGATGGTTCGTTGACCGGCGACGTTGTGGCGGCCCGCATTTCGATTGAAGACGGTGCGTTCTTCAAGGGCGGCATCGACATCCGCAAAGCGGGCACAGCGGGAGCTGGAGCTGGAGCAAAGACGGACTCGAAGCCGGAAGAAGCGGCGAAGAGCGTTTCGAGTACGGCACCGGAACCGTCGCTGGCGGCGCGCGCGTAGGTTCTTTGGTGGGACGGGCGGGGCGCTCGTCGCTCCATTATTATTGGGACAGGAAACGGGCACTCTTTGGAGTGCCCGTTTTGTTTTTATGGCTCCGTGCCAGTGGTCGCGGTTTCTGCGGATTCGCCCGCGGCGATGTTCCGGAGCTGCGCGGATCGTTTCCTGCGAAGGTCTGCCGGTAATTCTGATCGCAATAGCCAGAGTCCCGCGGCGACCGCTGCGGCCCAGGTTAGAGAACCGAGCGTCAGGGCCAGAAGATCGGCGCGCCGGCTGCCGTCGAGCGAGATGGTGCGCATGACTTCATGGCTCAATCCGCCGGAAACGACGCCGACGAGCGCAGCCTTCCCTAATTCTTTCCAGTTCATGCCGGTCAGCGGCACCATCCCACGAGCATGCAGCAGGAGCGCGATCGCAATGGCGTTGGCAGTGATCCCGATGTCGGACGCTATGGCCAGTCCGGTAATCGACAGCGTGCGAAACAGGAGCGAGTAGACCGGCAGGGACGCGACCGTGATGAGGCTGGTAGCGATCATCGGAGTGAGCGTATTGCCGGAGGCGTAGAACGCACGCGCGTAGAGCGCCTGACACGACCACAGAGCCAGCGAGAGCGAAAACCAGAAAAAGTAGAGAGCGGTGGATTGCGAATCGGCAAAAGTGAAATGCCCGCGCCGATAGACAAGATCGATGAGTGGTACCGCAATCGCCATCATCCAGCCGGTCATCAGCAGCGAGGCGGCTGTGATGCGATAGACGGAAGCATTCACGGTGACGGCGAACTCACCGAACTTTTTCTCCTCGTATAAGCGTGAGAAAAAAGGGAGCGACGCCTGTCCGGCAGCCTGTCCAAGAATCGCGATGGGAACGGCGAAGAGCCGCTTGGCATAGTTCAGACGCGCGATGTCGCCGATTCCTTTGGAGGCAAAGTGCCGGAGAATCCAGTCGTCGGCGGTCACCAGCGAGACGCCCAGCATCAGCGGGATGGACATCCGAACCCACTCGCGGAAGGCGGGATTCTTCAGATCAAACGAGGGACGGTATCCGGTTCCGATCCTGGCGGCTCCGATCGCGTTGAACAAAAATGGACCGGCAACGCTGCCGGCGAGCGCACCGTAGGCGAGGGAAGCGATTCCGATCTGGCGTCCGGCGGCAACTCCACCGGCGATGATGAATACGTTGTAGATTAGCGGACCGAGCGCCGGCAGCAGGAACAGACGATGCGAGAGCAGAACCGCCGAAACGACTCCGCCAACGTAGAAGAAGATCTGGGATGGTAGCAGGATGCGCGTCAGATGAACGCAGAGATTGACCTGCTCTGGTGTGAAGCCGGGGAACATCCAGCCCACGAATTGGGGCGTGAAGATCTCGGCCAGGATGGTGCCGGCGATCAACACGGTGGTCATCACGGTGATGATGATGGAGAAAGTCTTTTGCGCATCCTGCTCGCGCTTTTCCGCGAGGAAACGGGTGTAGATCGAGATAAAAGTGATCGAAGCGGTGCCTCCCGCGACGATGTAGTTGAGCCAGTCGGGCAGAGTAAACGCGGCGACGTAAGCGTCGGTCTGCTGGCCGGCTCCGAAAGCATAGGCAATGTAGGCTTCGCGGATGTATCCGATGGCGCGCGAGAGCGTGACGGCCGACATCAGAAGCAGCGTGGCCGAAAAGGCGGTGTGCTGATGTGATGGGCGGAAGAAGCGCAGCAGACGCATCCTTCGCAGATTAACCCATCTTGCGGCTGGTGGGAGAGTTATCGGCGGTGCGGAATCGGGAACGGCAATCTCGGCTTTGGCAACTATGGCTGGGGAATATCGTCAGCGAGTGGAATGGCCTGGTTACGCCAGCCACCTTGGAATGGGTCATTTTTCGGAGTAGAGGCGCCTGTGAGACTTATCGGGCGAGCCGTGCTTTTGGTTGCTGTAGCCGTTGGTAGTATTTCCTTCGCGCAAACCGACTCGCGCTCGGAAATGCAAAGGGCGACGTTGATGTGATCAGCCTTTTCAATCCCACCTACCCTCCGCTGGCACGGCAAGCGCGCATCAGCGGTGACGTTGAAGTAGAGGTCGAAATCCGAAAGGACGGGAGTGTTGAGTCGGCCGTTGTAGTGAGCGGTCACCCGATGCTCACGAAAACTGCATTCAACAGCGCTAATCGGTCCAAGTTTGAATGCCGAGGATGCGAGGACGAGGTAACGCCGTACTCGCTTATCTATTCAGTTGATTTTGTCGCCAGCCCTGGTTGGCCGTGTCCCGAAGCAAGCGGGGCACACGTCACTCAATCTCAAAACCGTATAACAGTCAGTGCTGAGCCCGCGCTCGTTCATCCCTACTTCGCATATACCACGGCTCGCTCAGCGAAGTGCCTTTATCTCTGGGCATGCGGCCGTCGCTGGGGCGGTGAGGATTACTATTACTACCGGGTTCGTTCCGCGAAATGCTTGGATTTGTGGAGCTGCGGCCACCGCCTCCGCGAACCATTCGCTACGTGCAATAAGCTGCATCGCAGCCTTTCCTATTGAAAGATCCTCATATCGTCAATGACTCTCCGATATCCGGCGGCATGAGAAGCCTTTGGGATCGCCGGTTGGGCGGGGCCACTTCTCAAAAGCGAGAAGTGGCGCACCCCCTGTTGTTGTGTTCTGCGCTAAGAGAGCTTGAGTTATACTCCGGCGGAGATGTTGGCCACCTGCCATCGCGCAACATCTCTCAAGGGGAATCAACGTGAACAATCTGGACTCCATGTTAAAACGTAACAAGGATTTTGCTGCTCAGCAGTCTGCTGCGGGCACACTGATGCCCTCACTTCCGCGGGCGATGCCGAACGTGAAGGCGATCATCATCGGCTGCGCTGATATGCGTGTGGATCCGGCTCATGTACTCGGAATTAAACCGGGCGAGGCCGTCGTGATGCGTAACATTGGCGGTCGAATCACTCCGGGATTGTTGGAGCAGTTGGGTCTTCTCGGGCGAATCGGCGAGGTTGCCAGAGAGATTCCTGGAGGCGGCGGGGAATTTCACATCATCGTGCTTCAGCACACCGATTGCGGCATGGCTCGCCTTGCAGGCGATCCCGCCATGCTGGCGCACTATTTTCAAATACAGGAAGGGGATCTCAAGAAAAAAGCGGTGGGCGATCCCCGCGCGGCGGTTGCCGTCGACGTTGCTTCGCTGCGGGCGATACCCGCATTGCCCGGCACGTGGCTTGTTTCCGGCCTTGTCTATGACGTAGCGACCGGACTGGTTGAGATCGTCGTGCCGCCAGCGCCGATACGCACTGCGTAAATATCAATGCATTGAGGTCGAAGGGGTGTGGCTGTAAAATGTCATTCCACCTGAGTTTACCTAAGCATATTGAATGGAGGATCCTCTATGAAACACTTCACGTTCTTCCTGGTTGCAGTTGCAACAATGGCCGGCCTTGTCGTGCTCAATGCCCCTGCGCGAGGACACGCAGATGGGGACGCCGCCCCCTTCGTTACCGAGATTCCTCACGGGTACCGCGACTGGAGGTGGATCTCCTCGGCCCACGAGGCAGGCAAACTTAACAGTTTGGGTGCCCTCCTGGGCAACGATGTGGCGATCAACGCATACCGGGAGGGGAAGCTGCCGTTTCCGGACGGCACGATCCTTGCTGCTTTGCATTACCGTAACGTCCCGTCGGAGGAGAACAACAAAGTCTTTGGCCAAGCTCAATCCTTCGTTCCCGGAGCCCCCACGAACATTCAGTTCATGGTGAAGGACTCAAAAAAGTACGCCGCAACCGGCGGGTGGGGTTTCGGTCACTTCGCGGACGGCAAACCTGGCGACGCGGCGTTCATGAAAAGCTGCTTTCCCTGCCACGAGAAGACCAAGGCTACCGACCTTGTCTTTACTCGGTATGCGCCTTGATGCTTTTATGAATGTAAACGCCGTTAACAACAATTACCGCCGGTTTGCCCGTCACCGAGGACTGATTTAGCCTTGCGTGCGTAACGGAGGAGAAATGGCGGACAACAAAACCAAGCCCACCAGTTTAAGCGTGGCAGCATTTATCGATGCCATTGCGGACCCCGCGAGGCGCACAGATGCCAAGGCGCTCGTCAAGGTGATGCAAGGCGCGGCTGGAGAAAAGCCGCGAATGTGGGGGCCATCCATCATCGGCTTCGGCAGCTACCACTATAAGTACGAAAGTGGACGTGAGGGCGATATGCCACTCATTGGTTTTTCGCCACGTAAGGCCGCCACTGTTCTGTACGGCATGACCGGGTCCGACGACTGTAAGGCGCTGCTCGCAAAACTGGGCAAGCACACGACCGGCAAGGGCTGCCTCTACATCAAGAAGCTCGCGGATGTGGATCAAGAGGTGTTGAAGGCCATGGTCGTAAAGTCCGTGGCCGGCATGCGGGCGCGGTAGGCTCAAACGGCGTAGCTGGTGTAATGGCCTGATATTCAACAGTGGGAAGCCTTGTCACGGGCATGACCGGACGCTACAGCACATAGACCCGCAGCAACCAACAGACAAGGAAGATTGCGACAATTGCTCCCGCCAAATGAACGAGCCAGTCGCCCGGTGTTTTTGGACTGCCGAAATTGAACACGATGGAATCGTAACACGCGAGTCAAAAAAGACTTCAATCAGCAGCTGGCGAAAAATTGCCATATCCCTCATTGACTCTTCGATATCCGGCGGCATGAGAAGCCTTTGGTGTCGACGGTTGGGCGGGGCCACTTCTCAAAGGCGAGAAGTGGCGCACCCCCTGTTGTTTCAGGGTTGAGATTGCCTTGGACGGGCGAGGGCGCCCGTCGCTCCACTTACTCCTCGGTTGTTTTCAGGCGCGCGGCCAGGCATGCGGTGCTGGCCAGCATTCCACACCAGCCCAGCGTGCGCACGACGGCGGCAATCGCCGTGTCGTAGGGCAGAACGCCCAGACTCGTGAAGATTGTGTTCCAGTCGTGCTCGGCATATTCGGGGTCGCCGGTGGTAACGAGGGGCAAAACCATGGCGCGGGCGTCGGCCATGTAAGTTGCCGTGTAGAGCCAGTTCTCGAAAAAGAAAAACATGCAGAACACGAAAGCTGCGGGCTGGCGTTCGTGGAAGAAATAAGCTGCCAGCAGCAGCGGGACCAGCCACTGCAGAATCGTTCCTCCCCAGAGACAGAGGGTTGGGCCGAACCAGCGGAAGAGCAGGTGGCCGCCTTCGTGGACGACGAGGTTCGCGGAGTCGATGAACAGATAACCGCCATGCATGCGGAAGGCATAGATCAGGAAGAGAATGTAAAACACGAGCCATGCCAGGACGGACCAGCGCGAGATGGGACGCCAGTCTTCTCGGGCGCCTGACCACTCCATAATTGCGTCGGGATACTCGCGCATGCGGACTCAATTGTAGGTGGTGTCGCCGGGCGGGAGCGAGATTACGGGAGTGCTCAATCCGGAGTGGCGCAATCGGTCTCTAGTCGTAGCCTTAAGTCTTAGTCTTTGGCTTTTGGCAGCGCAATCCGCTTATTTCTTTGCAGCGCCCTCCGCCGCAGCGGCTTCTTCCTTCTTATAGGCTGGGGCAAACGTGCCCTTCTTTTTCGCAATCTCCAGCAAGGTGGGATAGAACTGCACGAATGTGGTGTCGACGGCGGCGTGCTGCTCGTGGCAGGAGTAGCACACGGCTTCTTTCGGAAGCTGCGCGGTCGGCTTACCCTCGTCAAGAGGGAAAAAAGCCCATCCACCCGGGAGGCGCGCGTCTTTGACGTGAACGGACCGCGCCATTACGTCGGTGGTCTGGTAGTGTCCGGCCTGGTTGATCGAACCTTTGCTGGCGGCCATGCGGACTTCGAGAACGAGCATGGTTTTGTCGGGCCAGGTGCCGGTCGCCACAAAAGCTTTGTAGGCTTCTGGATTGACGAAGACGTTGTCGAACATGGAGTGCCCGGGCATGGCCGCGAGATCCGGGTTGTAGTCCATGTCCAAGCCGGTGGTGAGATAGATCCATTCGCGATAGTTTGCGGGGAACACGATCCGCCCGTCCGCCGTGTAGACAGGTGCGGTAGAGTTGTTGGGCGCCGGCTTAGCGGCGTCTTCGGCCGATGATCGGGCCAGCAATAAGGCGGATAAGAAAAGTAGAGCGCAATAACGATTCATGAGGGTTCCCCCAGCATCTGCCATCGACGGCGAGGCTGGACGGCTTACATTTTTACTGGCGATTGGTGGCTGGCCACGCATTGCCACTTGCCACTCGCCATTTTGGTCCATGTGTCGGTGAAGCGTTCGTTGGCATCGAGAGGCTTGCCGGATGGATCGGTGCCCTTACCTCGGAAGCCTCCGATGGCGATTGCGGTGTCGCCGAAGACCATCACCTTTACGTCGATGTAGTCGACGCTGGTGTATTTCGTCGCTTTGGCCTGAGCTATCGATTCGGCTCTAGTGGTGACTTTGCCGTCGGATGAAGTGTTGGTGAAGCCATCCGCCAGAAGCGGCTCGACCAGTGCCACATTGTTTGTCTGTTGCCCCTTGAGCCATTGTTGTTCGAGATCGGCGACAGCTTTTTCGGTCGCGGCATTTTTCTGGGCCCGCGACCACGGGGCAGCTGCCAACAAAACTAGAGCCAGCACACACCATGGAACAGCTCTCTTCATAGAGCCTCCTTATGTTGCTTGTTAATTTTGTGAAAACTCCGCTTGAGCGCGGGGTCATTTGATACCGAATGCATGATTGTGTCAAGCAAGGCCAGGAACTGTTGGGAAGTCGCCATAGAATTCATGGGCCGGGCTGACAACAGTGGTTGTCAGTCGAGGCGGCGCGAAGTAGAATCGCGGCTTCCACAGGAGGAACTATGAAGAACTTGTTTGCTGTTGTGTTGGTGTGCTTGTTTTCGCTGTCACTTGCCGCCGGTCAAAAGGCGTCTAAGACGGTTGAGGACCAGATCAAGGAGCGCGAGCAAGGCTGGGCACAGGCGACCATAAAGGAAGGCGCGGCCGCGGTGGATCAATTTGAAGCCGATGACATCTTCGACACCGACCCCAGCGGCCGCGTTACCGACAAGGCCCAGGACAAGACGGATTTGAGCTCGGGCGATCTGAAATTTCAATCCATCGAAGTGAGCGACCTGAAAGTCCACGTTTACGGCAACATCGCTGTGGCGGCCGGCACCAGCACGACCAAGGGCACGTATAAGGGGCAGGATATAAGCGGCAAGTATCGCTTCACCGACACCTGGGCCAAGCGAAACGGCAAGTGGCTGGCGGTAGCATCGCAATCCACCAAGATACAGCAGTGAGCGTTAAGCGATTGGCGTAATGCTCGCCGAGGGTTCCCCACTTCTCGTGCTTTTTCGAGAAGTGGGATTCCCCGGTCGCGTCCCCCTTGAGATTTCCCAGACTCTCTGCTAATGCGTTTCCACCATGGTCTCCGCCAACTTATGCAGCGCGTCCTGATTCACGGTACGCGAATAAAACATGTGGCCGCCGGGAAACTCGTGGACCTGTACGCGGCTCGCATCGCCCATGATCGGCATCTGGTCTACGCTGAGTATTGATCCCATGAACGGACACGAGAGGTCGTTCCAACCATGCACGATCAGCACGCGCAGCTTGGGATCGGCAGCAACCGACTCGCGCAGGTCTCTCACCGCACCCTTACGCAGGTCGTCGTTGCGATCCCATTGCCGGTTGACGTCATACGACAGGGCCTCATAGCGCGCATCGGTTTTCCATCCTACCGTTCGCGTGATGAAGTCCACCATGGCCGTGGTCGTAGGCGCGATGATGCTCTCCAGAATCGGATCGCCGGCCTCTTGCGTCGGGGCGTAGGGGAACGGATCGGGCGCGGTCACGTTCGAGTCGTAGACACTGCCGATTAATCCTTGCGTCCGGTGCACCTCGCGGAGATAGGCTCGAGTGTCCAGCCGGCCACCGGCAAACTTCACGAACTTCGGATCAAGCCCCGTCATTTCGGTTACATGCGCAATCATCGCGTCATTAGCAGCCGGATCGCTACGACCTTTCAGCAGCGCCTCCGCGTAGTCTCCGCGCGTGTACGCGATCACCTGCTGCATGGCCGCGTCCGTCAGCTTGCCTTCGGACTCGAGATGTGCGGCCGTTATCGATGGCAGGTCGATCATCCAGGGAATCGGCGACAGGTCCCCATCGCCGCTCTCCGGGTTCAGATATGGACTCACCAGCACCAGGCCGTTCATAGCAACGCCCAGGGTTGATTGCAGATAGTGCGTCATCATTGGCCCGCGATAGCCGCCATAGCTCTCCCCTGCCAGATATTTTTTGTCGAGCAAGCGATCGTGCTGCACCAGCCACTTGTAGATCACGAGCGAGAGATATTCGATGTCCGGCTTCGGTCCATAGAAAAGCTTCTTGGTCTCCGCCTCGTCCACCAGAGAACGCGAAAATCCGGTGCCGATCGGGTCGATAAAGACCAGGTCCGTAAAGTCGAGCCATGTGCCGGGATTGTCGGTCAGCGTCGCCGGGTCGGAAGGCGAGTTACCCTCATTCGCAAACGCAACATGCTTCGGCCCGATTGCGCCCAGGTTCAGATAGACGGACGAGGCTCCCGGCCCACCATTGAGCGCGAACGTGACAGGCCGGTGCGAACCGCCGTCGCTGTTCTTGCCTCTTGGTTCGTCGAGCGTGTATGCCGTGTACATCACCACGCCCGTGGGCTTGTCTTCCTTGCCTTTCAGCGTGATTGTACCGACCGTCGCGGTGTAGTGAAGCGTCTTGCCGTTCACGGTGATCGTCTGCGGCACGGACTTGTCCGCGGGCAAGGGATTCTTCACTGGTTCGGCGGACTTTGGTTCGGCGGGCTTTGGTTCAGCGGGTTTCGACTCGGCAGATTTTGCCGCCGCAGGAGTTGCGGCATCATCCGCCGGCTTAGCAGATTCGCCGTGCTGGGCGAATGCAGGAAGAGCGAACAGCACGAGTGCAATAAGAAAATTGCTCCAGGTCATGCTGAATAATGTACTCGACAATCACAGACTGACGCAAAATCACCACTGCACCCAGGCTCCCGCGCAGCGAATCGAGACGATTCCGGCCTCGTCGCTTCGGCCACGAATCCCGCGCCGGGCGTCTTGCCAGGCGCGCCAGCTCCTGGTGCGCAAGATATTCCACCTGACTTTGAATCCGATGGGAGCGCGTTGCCGGAACCTTTATTGTTGGCGACAAATCGCTGGGGCGCACCAGTTCTCGCTCTTGATAATTGGATTCCCCAGTCGCATCCATCTTGGGATTTCGCTTCGACAATCCCCCAAACCGCAGCATTTTTCATCACAAACGACCTGTGTGCACCGTCACAGACACCATCCCGCCCATTGCGATAACGTTGCTGCAGAGTCGACCGGCAGCAGTCCGCGCTCTTATCGAGGAGGCCCTCGAGGACTCCCGAAAGCCAGCTTTAGCGGATCTTTGAAAATCTGAGTTGAGGCATTTAGCGGCCGAGATTCTCCCAAGTCCTTATTTTGGAATATTTTGGATATAAGTCCTTTGGATTCAAAGACCAAGTCGAAAAATTCCCGCTAACCCTATGATTCCAGAGACCACTGGGAGGGGGGTAGGGGTACTAAACAGTAACATCTCCGCAAATCCATACATTCCGTCCCTACCCATGAACCTCGTATAATCCGCCTGTGACTGGACCGGTTCCGACTCAACAACAGCTTCGTACGCCCGTGCTGCGGCGGTCGTTTCGCAGGCCTTATCCCGTGGCCGTGCGGGGCGAGGGCGCTTACGTTTGGGATGCGGACGGCCACCGCTACCTGGATTTCTCGGGATCGGCGGCGGTGAATTTCATTGGTCATGGCGTTCGCGAAATTGCCGACGCCATGGCGGAACAGGCTCGTCAACTGGAGTTTGTCCACAGCAGCCAGTTCACGACTTCAATCGCAGAGGAGCTTGCGCAGGAGCTGCTCGATTTTGCCGGAGAAAAGTTTGCCGGCGGAGCGGTTTATTTCACCTGTGGCGGATCGGAGTCGGTGGAGACGGCGCTGAAACTGGCACGCCAGTACCAGGTGGAGATTGGACAGAAAACCCGGTACCAGATTTTGAGCCGCCACCAGAGCTATCACGGATCGACGCTGGGCGCTCTCGCGGTCTCCGGAAATAAAAAACGGCGCGAGATTTATCTGCCGATGGTGCGCGAATTCGAGCACGTCGGCATTCCGTATTGCTATCGCTGTACGTACGACTGCACCGACAGCTGCTACCACTGCGGACAACAGTATGCCGCTGAGTTGGAGCGCGCGATTCAGACGGTGCAGAGTAACGTGGCGGGCTTCATCTTTGAGCCCTTGAGTGGAGCCACGCTGGGAGCGGTTACGCCTCCGCCGGGATATCTGCAGGCCATCGCAGATATTTGCCAGCGCCATGGTGTGCTGCTTATTGCCGATGAAGTCATGACCGGCATGGGCCGTACCGGCCGGAATTTCGCCTGTGAGCACTGGGGCATTGCGCCCGATATCCTGGTGACCGCCAAGGGCATTTCTTCGGGATGTGCTCCGCTCGGAGCGGTGATCGCGAGCAAGAAAGTTGTGGATGCGATCGCCGAGGGCTCGGGAGCTTTCCTGCACGGCTTCACTTATAACGCGCATCCGGTCTCGGTGGCCGCCGGGCGCGCTGTACTGCGACGGATTCGGGCGTTGAATCTTGTGCACGCGGCCGATTCTGATGCCCCCGATTCTGACAGCACGGCTGGTTCCGAGCTCAGGACCGCCCTCGAGAGCTTGCGCGATCTCGATGCCGTTGGCGATGTCCGCGGGCTGGGCCTGCTATGGGCGGTTGAGTTTGTTGCGGTCAAAAAGACGAAGACACCTTTCCCGCCGGAGAAGAGCTTTGCCGGTTTAGTGGGACAGGCGTGTTTCCGGCGTGGACTGCTGGTCTATCCCATGCAGGGATGTGTGGACGGAGTTGCGGGCGATCACTTGCTGATTGCGCCTCCGGCAGTGATTTCGGCCGAACAGATTGCGTGGGCGGTGGAGCAGCTGCGGGCGGCTGTGTTGGAGTGCGTCGCTGCCTGAGGTTCGTAGAATCAGACTGCGTTTGCAGACGAGATCCCTGTTTAAATATTTGAAAAATATAGATTTGTCCGTTGAGCCGCGTTTTACCCGCGCTGCATTGTCATCTTCCCGTTTCCGCCGCATAGTGTCGCCAGTTCGGAGGAAATTATGGTTTCTTCGCTGGCAGACTTTGCGGAAAAAATCAACCCCAAGACTTTGGCAGAAGCCAGTCGCGCCGGGTTCCAGCAGGCGACTCGCGTCCACGGAAGTTTGCTGGCCGCTGCCGAAAAGCGGGTTCTCCTCTGGATAGCCGAACGCATGCCAGCTTGGGTCAATTCCGACCATCTGACCGTGATCGGGTTTGCCGCCCAGATTGCTACGGGCATCTGCTATGCCCTCGCTGCTTGGGACCGCCGCCTGCTGCTTGCGGCCATCGTTTGTCTCGCGGTGAATTGGTTCGGCGACAGCCTCGATGGAACCCTGGCGCGCGTTCGCCGGCAGCAGCGTCCGCGCTATGGCTTTTACGTGGACCACATCATCGATTCCATCGGCGCAGCTGCGATGATGGGCGGGTTGGCGTTTTCCGGCTACATGCATCCGGTGATTGCGATTGGGTTGCTGATTGCGTTTCTACTGCTCTCCATCCAGTCGTATCTGGCGACTTATACCCTTGGCGAGTTTCATCTTTCATTGTGGCACTTCGGGCCGACCGAGTTGCGCGTTCTACTGATCGCGGGCAACCTGGCGGCGTTTCGTTGGCCTTGGGTGATTCGCGGACGATTCCGTCTGTTTGATATTGGCGGCGCGGTTGGACTCGCCGTGATGCTTCTGATGCTGGTAGCTGCCTGTGTGAAAAACACGCTCCGACTTTACCGGGAAGAGAGAATTTTGTGAACAGTTCTCAGTTCCCGGTTCTCAGTTCTCAGAAAAAGCACAGTCGGATCTTTCTTCGTTGGATGAAGTTCAATGCCGTTGGTGGAATTGGCATCGGCGTGCAACTGGTTGCGCTGGCCGTTTTTCGGTCCTGGATGAAGCTGGATTATCTCCTGGCTACGGCGATGGCGGTTGAGATTACGGTGATCCACAACTTCTTTTGGCATGAGCGCTTCACCTGGCGCGACCGGCCGGCTCGGCGGCCGCTGCAGTCGCTGGTCAGGCTGGCCAAGTTTAACGGCAGCAACGGAGTGGTTTCTCTGGTTGGGAACCTGGTGCTGATGCGCGTGCTGGTGGGCGAACTAGGGCTGAACTACGTCGCGTCAAATCTCATTGCGATTGTCCTTTGTTCGCTGGTGAATTTCTTGCTTGGCGATCGCTCTGTGTTTGGGGCGGAGGAGCCACGGGCAGCAATCTCGACCTAGCAAAGGCCGAGCTTCGCTCGGCGGGGCGGACGAATGCGTCCGCCCCTACGTGGTTTGTGGTGCGGCGTTATGGGACACGTACTTTGGGGGTTACGCCGCGCTCGAACCCGAGATATACTGTTGCTAGCTGCTATGCGCTCGAACGCATACATTTCGCCTTTGACGTGCTGGATCGAGGGACGCGCTTGTCCCCGCCGGTACCTTTCGGTTCTGCCTTCGAACGTGCGCGCCAATCTCTTTGGCAGCGACTAATTCCCCCCTTTCCTCTCTGTCAGGTACGCACTTTTGGCTTCGGCGAGTGGGAAATCCCACCCTAACGTCGCAAAAGGCGCGACGTTAGGATGGGGCACCCCTCGCTCGAACTTCGGCCTGATCGCTACTGAAAACTGAGAACTACTGGAGGACTCCATGACCACCAAGACTTTGACCGTCGGCCCCAAGCTTAAGACTGCGCTTCCGGGACCCAATGCCAGGCGCATTCTCGAGGGCGATGAGAAGTACATTTCGCCTTCTTATACGCGCTCGTATCCGCTGGTTGCCAAGCGCGGCCGAGGAATCGTGGTGGAGGATGTGGATGGCAATGAGTTCTTTGATTTTTCCGCTGGGATTGCCGTGGTTGCGACCGGCCATTGCCATCCGGAAGTGGTCTCCGCCATTCAGAAGCAGGCGGGTGAGCTGATCCACATGTCGGGCACCGACTTTTATTACGAGGCGATGGTGACGCTGGCCGAACGGCTGTCGAAGATTGCGCCGATGCCAGGGCCGCACAAGATTTATTACGGAAACTCCGGGACCGAGGCCGTCGAGGGTGCTTTAAAGCTGGCGCGCTATCACACCAAGCGGCAGCAGGTGATCGCCTTCTTCGGAGCTTTCCACGGGCGGACCATGGGCGCGCTCTCACTGACCGCCTCGAAGCCGCAGCAGAAGCGTCGCTTTTCGCCGCTGGTGCCGGGAGTTACGCACGTAAGTTATCCCGACCTTTACCGGGCCGGTGTGGGTTCGCAGGATGCCGAGAAATTTGCGCTCGGCTGCGCGCGCTACATCGAAGACAAACTGTTTAAGACCATCCTCGCACCGGAAGAAGTGGCGGCGATTTTTGTCGAGCCGATCCAGGGTGAGGGCGGATACGTCGTGGCTCCGACAATCTTCATGCAGGAACTGCGCCGCATTTGCGACAAGCATGGCATCCTGCTGGTGTTGGACGAAGTACAGAGTGGTATCGGTCGCACGGGCAAATGGTTTGCGGTGGAGCACACCGGCGTCCATCCTGATATCGTTTGCATGGCGAAGGGCATTGCTTCCGGCATGCCGCTCGGTGTCACCATGAGCAGGGCCGAGATCATGGACTGGGTTCCGGGCTCGCATGCATCGACTTTCGGCGGAAACCCTGTCTGCATTGCAGCGGCGCTGGCCACGCTCGATGTGATCGAGAAAGAAGGGTTGATGAGAAATTCGCAGGAAGTCGGCGACCACATGCTGAAACGCATGGCCGACTGGCCAAAGAAGCACAGGATTGTCGGCGACGTCCGGGGACGCGGCCTGATGATCGGAGTTGAGATCGTAAAGGATCAGAAAACGCGCGAGTACGGCGCTATTGAGCGCGATCGCATCGTGGAGCAGGCGTTCGAGCGTGGAGTTCTGTTCCTGGGCTGCGGTCCGAGCACCGTTCGTATTGCGCCGCCGCTCATCGTTACCAGGGACGAAGCGGACGTGGCCATGGATGTTCTGGAAGAGTCGATCGTGATCGTGGAAGCTCACAAGAACGCGTAATCGCCTAGCGGGCGGTCGCTTCCCGTTGGGACTCGAGGCGCGGCTTGCCGCTTTTCCGGCAGCTGAGACGGGGCAAGCCCCGTCTCTACAGAGTCATCGTTAAGAACCTTATGGGCGACACCATATTGCGCGAACTGGTTTACGGCAAAGGCGCCCATGTGGATCCGGTCGCTTGCGTCGAAGACGTTTCCGCGGAACTGGCAGCCCGGACCATGGCGGGTTACCCGCACTCCATCTGGCAGATTGTGGAGCACGTGAACTACTGGATGGACTATGACTGCGGTAAAGTTGTGGGCGAGAGTCGACCCTACCCGGAGAAGGCGATCGAAAGCTGGCCGGAACATCCGAATCCGGCGACGGATGAGCAGTGGCGGGCCACGAGCCGTCGTTTCACGAATTTGCTGGCTCGGCTCGCCCAGTTGGCGGAATCTGATGACAGGGCGCTGGAGCAGAAAGTTCAGCACCTGGGTCCGGGGCAGTCTCCGCGCGAGTCGACCGTGCGTGCCATGCTGTGGCAAATCGCGGCGCATAACAGTTATCATGCCGGCCAGATTGCCTTGCTTCGCCGCCAGTTGGGCGCGTGGCCTCCGACGCGAGGCGGCGATACCTGGTGAGCGTTAACGGCGGTCCGCAAGCGCGCGAGCGGTAAATCATACCGGCTGCGCGGTGATGAGGATCACATCTTGCGCGGCGGGCTCCAGGCTAGGGTGAAATTGGGGAACCCCATGTTCGCCGGACGCCTGACGCAAGTCACACTACGCGCACTGGACTGGCTGGCGGCGAGAACGCTTTCTCCCGAGGACGCGCCCGCGCACCTGCGCACCGGTCGACGCGGTGAAGAAGACGCTTATTTTTTTCTTCGCCGGCGAGGCTACACCATCATCGCCCGCAATTACCGCTCTCCGCATCATCGCGGCGAACTCGATCTCGTCGGCTGGGATCGGGACGTCCTTTGTTTTATCGAAGTCAAAACCCGAACGAAGCGTGACCTCAAGCCCGCGGAGGCCGCGGTCGACCGCGATAAGCAAACGGATTTATCGCGGGTCGCCGGCGACTTCCTCCGCCAGATGCCCCCTTCGTGCCAGTGGCGGTTTGACGTACTCGCCGTATATTATGAGCGCAGCTACAGCCAGCCCTCGTTCGAGTTGTTTCAAAATGCGTTTTCCGTGTCGTACAATCGTGGCTCGCGAATTCCAACTGAAAGGATTTAGTACGTGCCTGAGCTTAGAAAAGACCCAATCGTAGGCCGGTGGGTGATTATTTCTACGGATCGTGCGAAGCGGCCTACTGACTTTCTGCGCGAGCCGGTAAAGATTAAGGGCGGATTCTGTCCATTTTGTTATGGCAATGAAAGCAGAACCCCGCCGGAGATCCTGGCCTATCGTCCAAGCACCAACGGCACTGCCGCTCAGAAAGACGGTCCGGGTTGGACGGTTCGCGTCGTTCCGAACAAGTTCCCGGCACTCGGCATTGAAGGCAATTTAAACAAACAGGCCGAGGGCATGTTTGACAAGATGAATGGTATCGGCGCCCACGAAGTTGTCATCGAAACTCCGGAGCACAACGCGAGCCTGGCCACGCTTTCGCCGAAAAGAATCGAAGACGTTCTATGGGCTTTTCGCGATCGCATTCTTGATCTCAAGAAGGATCGCCGCTTCAAGTACGTTCTACTCTTCAAGAATCACGGAGAAGCAGCCGGCGCCTCGCTCGAGCACTCTCACTCACAGCTCATCGCATTGCCGATTTTGCCCATTTACGTGTCGGAGGAGCTGCAGGGATCGAAGCAGTATTACATCTACAAGGAGCGCTGCGTCTTCTGCGACATTATCCGACAGGAAACCGACAACGGCATCCGAGTGGTGGCTGAGAACGAAGATTTTCTGACTCTCGCCCCGTATGCTCCGCGCTTCCCCTTTGAAACCTGGATTCTTCCCAAGCGGCACGAATCGGCGTTCGAAAATTCGTCGTCGCACATGTTCGAAAATCTCGCGAAAGCGCTCAAGCTGTTGCTTATGAAAGCGGACCGCGTCCTCGACAATCCACCGTACAACTTGGTGGTACACACGTCGCCGGTTCAGGATCCCACCAACGAGTATTATCACTGGCACATCGAATTCATGCCTAAGCTGACCAAGACGGCGGGATTCGAATGGGGAACAGGTTTCTACATCAATCCCACCCCGCCCGAGGAGGCGGCTAAGTTTCTCCGCGAGGCGAGCGTGGAAGACGCGGTCGCGAATGCGGTAGCGGTGCGGTAGGGCTGGGTTATCGGGGATTGCAAGGTTCAGGGTTTCGGCGCGTACGCCGTTGCAGTCGGGTTATGGCATTCGCTTCGCTTCGATCTCTCCGTCAGCATACGTGTAGAGAATCCCGGTTACTTTCCCGGATTTATCTCGAACGAAGCTCTCTACCCATCCGTCCTGCCGGGTAAAGAAGGTGTCGTACTTGCCGGGAAGGATTTCGACGGGCTCATCGCCCGGCCAAGTCTCGAAAAGTTTGTCGCCGGTGCGAACGACCGAAATCTCGCCTTTTTCCCCAAAGCGGTAGTGGCCCACGTAGTCGTCCAAGTGATCGATTGCGCCGGTGGATGGCTGCCGGTTCTTGTTGGGTATGCCGGTTTCGTGGAAAACCACCAGCTTCCACTCGCCATTCTTGCACGTGAATACACGGGTGATTACAGAGGTACCACCCCAACTGTTCCCCGCCTTCTTGTCATAGTCGGTCCAATGCTTCGTCGCGTTCAAAATTGCGACACCGTTGGTAAACACCAACCGAATATCTGCGGGCTGCTCGTCGGTCTCGTTATGGATGTTGCCTTCGGGTTTACTTAGCTCTGCAAGAATATCCTGTTTTCCTTTACGCACTCCGCCATCGTCGGTAGACATGAAGCTATCGTCTACCAGTTTGTCGTATGCAGCTACATCGCGATTGCGATAGGTGGTCCACAGTTTGTGGCCGACATCGAGCACGGCTTGCTCAGTGGCGGGACATGGGCCCGGAGATTGGTTCTGCTGAGTCAGTGCAGGAAGTGAGGACAACAAGACGGCCCAGGCCAGATAGAACGGTCGGATCATTTGGTCTCCGTCGCAACAGTTTACTGCGAAAGCAGATTCCGAGGTTCGGGCCCGAATAACCGTGCTATCCCTGAGTGCGGTCGAGGACTTCCGCATGCCACGCCATCTGGATCGCCTCCAGCTTTGACTCGTTCGACTTCGTGGGATCGTCCTTGAAGTCGGGGAGCGCCGTCACATATTTGTGCAGGTCGGTGAAACGAACCGCGAGCGGATCGAGTTCCGGATGGATTTCAGACAGCAGAATCCCGATGTCGTCCGTGTCGCTCCAGGTAAGTTCTTTCGGCATGAATGAATGCTCCTAAATCCGATTTCTAGTGCTCTTCCGAAACGTAATTCCGGTTCCAGGCCGGGATCTCCACCACCACTTTGCCGGGCTTCTTAATCACGGTCTGGCACCCGAGGCGCGAGTTTAGCTGAAGATCGGCCGCCATGTCGAGCTTGTCGGCTTCGTCATCTTCCATCTCCGAGATCAAATCAGCGCCTTCTTTTACCCAGATGTGACAGGTTGTGCAAGCGCAGTTTCCTCCACAGGCATGATCGAGATGGATGCCAAAGTTCAAGGCCACATCGAGCAAGGACTCTTGCTTGCCATGGTCCTTGTATGGCAGCTTGCCGTGTTCGAAGGTCACCGTCCTGCCCTCAGGAAGAAACGTAACCTCAACTGTGCTTTCGTTATTTTCGGCGGGGGAAGCATCCACTGTGGTTGTTCCCGCGTCCTGCCGCTTTTCTTCTGACATAGGACCCCTGAATAGCAAACTTATTTATTCAATTCTTTATTCGAATTTTTATTCGAAATCTGCCTTCGCCACGCGATGACCGGTCTGTGTCTGCTCCGCCAGATTCGAGTCGTCCATGGCTTTGCCTTTCAGCGCGGTCGAGACAGCCGTATCCATCATCAATTCGGCCAGATGCAGGGTAGCGTCGTTCAGTGCGTCAATGGCCCCGCGGATCGCGTGATAGTCGTCGCCATCTTTTACCGCAGTAAGAGCTCTCTCCAGTGTTTCGATATTGCGTTGTTCGTCGTTCGTGAGCTCGCGCCAGGCATGATTGTTTTTCCCTTTCACGAGCGCTGTCTGGATCGTGTCCGCTTCGCGTCGCGCTTCAATCACCTGCCGCTGCCGGAAATCTTCTTCGGCGTAGTCGTAGGATTCAAGCAGCATGTTCTCGACCTGTTCGTCGGTGAGGCCGTAAGCGGGCTGGACATCGATTTCCGCCTCCTGTCCGCTGCGCTGCTCGCGCGCCGAGACGCGCAAAATGCCGTTAGCGTCGATCAGAAACTTCACTTCAATGCGCGGCATGCCAGCGACCATGGGTGGAACACCCTTCAGATCGAACCGCGCCAGCGACCGGCAATCCCGCGCCAGTTCCCGCTCTCCCTGCAGCACGTGAATCGCGACATTGGTCTGGCCATCCACCTGGGTCGTGTAGTACTGCGTCGCCGAAGCTGGTACTGTCGAGTTGCGCAGGATGATTTTATCGGTCACGCCGCCCGCCACTTCAATCCCCAGAGAAAGCGGGGTGACGTCGAGCAGCAGCATGTCTTGCGTGATTTCGGAGCCGCCACCAAGAATATTCGCTTGTACGGCCGCGCCCAGCGCAACTACTTCGTCGGGATTTAAATCGGTGTGTGGTTCGCGTCCAAACAGATCTCGCACCAGGCGGCGCACTTTCGGAATGCGCGTGGAGCCTCCGACCAGCACGACCTCATCGATTTGTTCAGGCTTCATGCCTGCGTCTTTGAGCGCCTGCTTACAGGGACCGACGGTGCGATCAATGATCGGCTGCAGCATCTGCTCGAAGCCTTCGAGCGTAATCTCGCGCTGATATTTTTTCCCATCCCCCAAATCGACGTCCAGTTTCGCGGAAGGTTGCGACGAGAGCGCAATCTTCGCCTCGATCACCGCCTTCCGGATGCGCGCCACCGCTTCGCCGTTGCGCCGCAGGTCCAGGCCCAGATCGCCACGAATGTCGTCGAGCGCAATTGCGATCAGCAGATTGTCGATGTCATCTCCGCCAAGATGCGTGTCGCCATTGGTGGCGATCACCTCGAAGATTCCGTCGTGGAGTTTGAGAATCGAGATATCAAACGTGCCGCCGCCGAAATCGTAAACCACCACGAGGCCGTTCTTCTTTTTGTCCAGACCGTAAGCCAGGGATGCCGCCGTAGGCTCGTTCACCAGCCGCAAAACATTCAACCCGGCGATGCGGCCGGCATCTTTCGTTGCCTGCCGCTGCGCGTCGTTAAAATACGCAGGGACAGTGATGACCGCTTGCGTTACAGGCGCCCCGAAAAAGCGCTCGGCATTGCGCTTCAGCTGACGCAACACCAGCGCCGAAATTTCAGGTGGTGTGTAGGTTCGCTGGCCGATCTTGATGCGCAGAACTTCGCCTTCCTGAAGATCGTCCGCCAACTGGAACGGAAACAGCTTGAGTTCGTCTTGTATATCCTCGACGCCGCGGCCCATCAGGCGCTTGATCGAGTAAACCGCACGATCCGGGGTTTCGATCAGGTAGCGGCGCGCCGCGTTCCCCACGATGATTTGATTTTTCTCATTTTCATCGAGCGTGAGCGCCACAACCGAGGGCACAAGATTCAGCCCATCTTCTCCGGGGATGACGACCGGAGAGTCTCCCTGCATGTAAGCCACGAGCGAGTTCGTGGTGCCGAGATCGATGCCGACGATGTAGTCAATTGCCATTTTGTAATTTTGTAATCGGGTAATTTGGTAATTTGAAAGCAATTGGTTTGAGCGGGTCGTAAATTGCAAAATTACCCGATTACCAAATTACAAAATCCTATTCCATTGCCTCATTCACGTCCCGCAGCAGGTTGCGTATGTAGTTTCTGCGGTTCAGCACATCGACCATCTTGTCGAGAATCTTCCGCTGGCCAGATTCGGTTCCGTTGTCTCTGGATTTGTGGGCCACGGATTTATCCCATTCGTTCCATTCGTGTTTAAGCTCATTCAAAAGGGCGTCGTGTTTTTCTTCCAGCGAAAGCTTGGCCTTGCCGATTTCCTCGAGTAATGCGGGGTCGTCTTCGCCTATCTTTTTCTGCACTCGCAGTTCTTCCAGATGCATGTTTAGCTCGAAAACTTCCTCCAAAAGATCGGGAAGCACAACCTGTTTTTTCAATTCGCCGGTGGCGCGCGCCTTTTCGGTCGCCTGTTTCGACTGCTCTTCCAGTTCGACGCCTTCGAGGCGCAACAGGTATTCCGTTCGCTTGATCGGATCTTTCAGCGTACGGTACGCGTCGTTGAGCATGGAACTTTGTTCCAGGCTCCACGCGCGCTCCTGATCGCCGGCCTGCCCGAATACGTCGGGATGGAGCCGGCGACTCAGCGCGTAGAATTCTTTTTCGAGTTTGGCTGTGTCCAAGTTGAGTTTGCGCGGAAATCCAAAGAAGGTGAAATAGTCTACCGGGACCGGCGGCTGTACTTTGCCGCACGAACTGCAGAAATGCACGTCGCGCATGGTGCCGCACGACCAGCAGCTCGGGGTGGCTTCTCCGGGAGCATTTCCACCAACGACCAACGACGATTTGGATTCCACATTTGCCATAACAAAATTCAGGGCGAGCGCGCGGCCCGCCCTCACACCACTTTGGTTGTGCGGTGACGGGCATGGGGCACGTCCGGACGGGGCCCTTCGGCTTCGCTCAGGGCAGGTTCCGCGCCCGTCACCACACGCCCTATACTAAGAGAAAGAACTTCCGCAGCCGCAGGATTTCGTCGAGTTCGGATTCACGAATACGAATCCTTGTTGGATCAGCGTCTCGTGGTAATCGAGAATCATCCCGTGCAGGTAAATGAAGGACTTTGGATCCACAAATACCCTCACATCTCCGAACTGAAACACACGGTCGCGCTCACGGGGTTGCGTATCGAATCGTATGTTGTAACTCAGGCCCGAGCATCCGCCGCCCTGCACGCCTAAACGAAGTCCACCCTGCTCCGGCGAAACGTTTTCTTTCGCCATGGCCGAGCGAATCCTTTTGAGCGCGTTGTCGGTCACCTGTATGCCCTTGGCCGAAGCCGTGGGCGCGGCAGGCTTAACGGTCTGCTCATTCGGCGCGTGATCTGTGATGGCTTGATCCATGACTAATTCCAGTTCCCGTCGAGACGCGGCTTGCCGCGCCGCGTTTCACGGCGGGAGACGGGGCGAACCCCGTCTCTACAGCTACTGCGCCGCCTGTACTGCAACGGGCTTCGCTGACTCCTGCTTCTTCTTCCAGTCGCCGATCGCGGCCCGGATGGCGTCTTCGGCCAGAACCGAGCAATGAATCTTCACCGGCGGCAAAGCCAGTTCTTTCACGATCTCGGTATTCTTGATCGCGAGGGCTTCATCGATCGTTTTGCCCTTGACCCATTCGGTCGCAAGCGAAGACGACGCAATCGCTGAGCCGCAGCCGAAGGTTTTGAACTTGGCATCTTCGATGACGTTGGTCTGCGGATTGACTTTGATCTGCAGCTTCATCACGTCGCCGCATTCGGGCGCGCCGACCAGACCGGTGCCTATGTCGGCGTCCTTCTTATCAAAAGAACCAACATTGCGCGGATTGTTGTAGTGGTCGATTACTTTATCGCTGTATGACATCTGTCACCCCTTCAGGTTTCAAAGTTTCAAAGTTTTAATGCGCTTCCGCCGCCCACTTCACGCTTTTCAGGTCCACGCCTTCTTTCGCCATCTCGTAGAGCGGCGACAGTTCGCGCAGTCGCAGCACGGTTTCGACCACGCGGTCGCCCACGTAATCGATTTCGGCCTCGGTGTTGAAGCGCCCAATGCCGAAGCGGATCGAGCTGTGCGCCAGGTCGTCGCCGGTGCCCAGGGCCTTCAATACATAAGATGGCTCCAGCGTCGCCGAGGTGCACGCCGATCCGCTTGAAACCGCGATATCGTTGATGCCCATCAGCAGCGATTCGCCTTCCACATAGGCAAAGCTGATGTTCAGATTGCCCGGCAGGCGATGTTCTTGGGAGCCGTTGATATAAACCTCGTCAAGGCGGCTCATGATGCTGCTTTTCAGACGATCTCGCATGCCCGCCATTTTGACGGATTCCTGCGGCATTTCTTCCTGCGCTATGGCGCAAGCCTTGCCGAGGCCCGCGATGCCGGGAACATTGAGCGTTCCAGAGCGCATTCCGCGCTCATGTCCGCCGCCATCAATGAGCGGCACCAACTGCACGCGCGGGTTCTTGCGGCGTACATAGAGCGCGCCCGCGCCTTTCGGCCCGTACAGCTTGTGTGCGGTGATGGACGCCACATCAATGTTCATCTTGTTTACGTCCACCGGCACCTTGCCAATCGCCTGCACCGCGTCGGTGTGGAAGATCACGCCGCGCTCGCGACAGAGCTTGCCAATTTCCGCGACCGGTTGCAGAACGCCGATCTCGTTATTCGCCGCCATAATCGTGACCAGAATCGTCTTGTCGTCGATGGCGCGCTTTAGATCGTCGAGATCCACCAGCCCATCCTTTTGCACCGGCAGATAGGTCACACGAAAGCCGAATTTCTCCAGATGCTTGCAGGTGTCAAGCACCGCTTTGTGTTCGGTGACCGCGGTGATGATGTGGTTCCCTTTCTCGCGGTACATTTCCGCCACGCCCTTGATGGCGAGGTTGTCGCTTTCGGTGGCGCCCGAGGTGAAGATGATCTCTTTCGGACTCGCGCCGATCAGCTTAGCTATACGCTCGCGCGACAACTCGACTGCTTCCTCCGCTGCCCATCCGAATGGGTGATTGCGGCTGGCGGAGTTGCCGAACTTCTCCATGAAGTAGGGCAGCATTTCTTCGAGAACTCGCGGATCCATGGGCGAGGTCGCGTGATTGTCCATATAGATGGGCAGCTTGATTCCGTTCGGAACCGTGCGCTGCCCGATGTCCTGACTGGTTGGGGTCGCCGTCTTCACATCCGTACTCATGATTACCGTTCTCCGGCCCCTGAAGGGGCGTCTGATTTTCAACTATTCGGCATCGCTAAAGCGATGCCGGATACAAACTCGATCTCTCTCTTTGGCAGCCTGGGGCAGCCTCTGCTGGGCAGCCTCTGCCAGCTACGAAATTGTTACCAACTCCACCTTCTTGGTTTCCAGTTTCTCGACCTGGAGGATCTCCGGCTCTTCTTTCATCTGTGAAATCTTGATGTTCTTCAATACTTGTTCGATGCTTTCATTCACTTTGCGGAGCGGTTCGCGAATCGTGCAGCGATCGGTCTGATCGCATTCGCCGCGAACGGTCACGCACGAGGTAATGAAGAGCGGCCCGTCAATGGCCTTGATCACTTCGAACGCGGAAATCATCTTCGGATCCCGCGTCAGCGTGTAACCGCCGTTCATGCCATGCTGGGACCGCACCAGGCCGACTTTCGCCAGCCGTTGCAGGATTTTCGCCAGCGCTTCCTGTGGGATGCCATAGGCCTCGGCCACATCCTTGGCACTGCATGCGCCCTGGTCAACGTGCTCGGCCAGATGCTTCATGGCCATAAGCCCGTAATCCGCTTTTTTCGTCAGTTTAAGCATGCCGGCGAATGCCGACTCATATAGTCGGATTCAATTCCGACTGTTTCGGTCGCAATTTGATTCTAACCTCAGCCGATCCATCGCGCAAGGCCGAGCAGGCATCTGCCTGATTTGACCATTGAACGGTAAGTTTCAGCAGGCAAACGGCTTAGGAGTAGGGAGCGAGATTTGGGAGCGAGTCATCCAGGAATAAGATTTCCCAGTGCCGTTATTATGCCGGCCAAATCGCTTTGTTCGGAACTGGCGGAGCTGGTCAATTCGAGCCTTGCGGCCCACAGGTTGCGCTGAGATGCGGACACTCGTGATGCGTCCTGAGGACGCAGGGCGAAGAGAGTACCAGTGGTTATCGACTTTAGATCTTAACCACACTAAGTCTCAACCACAGAGGTCACTGAGAGCACAGAGGTGGTCTTAATCACGACGGTCTCCTCGAAACGGCCATCTCTGACTGAGCACTGATACAATGCATCCTTGAAAACTCGCCCACGCGGGCTGGGGTGAAGACAAGGATTTATTTCATGGAGATTACCGTTCGCCGGCGTTCCGATGTGCAGATCATCCAACTCCGCGGGGTGGTGCGACTGGGCCAGGCGGTCGATGCCTTCCGTCAAGCCATCGACGACGCCTTTTCGGCAGGAGACGTCCGATTGATCCTCAACTGTGCCGAAGTCCCCATGATCGACTCCAGTGGAATTGGGGTGATGGTGAAGTCGCTGAGTTCAGCAAAGCAGCGCGGCGGCGATGTGCGGCTGGTAAATCCTTCCAAATTCGTGACCCAGACGTTGCGCCTGATCGGCGTGCTGAACCTTTTCAGCACCTTCGAAAACGAGGATCTGGCGGTCGAATCCTACGGTTCACAGTAGTTTCGCCACGCCGTCGATCGCTCACGTCATCGATCGCTACAATACAGCTCAGCGCGCGACGGTCCGCCGCTGGTTCGCAGCTCTGCTTAATTTTCGGCCGGGAATTTCGGCCAGGCGCGCTCGGCGTTTCAGACTCTGCAGAACCAGTCCACAAATTTCGTCGGCGAAGCTCTCCTTGAGTTTGAAGTGACGGATCAGAAAGCGCATGTAGATCGGCCCGTAGAGTGAGTCGAGGATAAGATTGAGGTCGCTGCCCGCGGGTAGTTCGCCGCGGTCGATGCCGCGCTGCAGAGTCTGGTAAGCCTGCTTGCGTCTCGGCCACAGGAATCTTTCGCGAAAGGCTTCAATCAACTCCGGATCCGATTGCCCTCCAGCGAGCAAGGCCGCCACGACCCGGCCGCGTTTGGACTGGAAAATGCGAATCAGGCGCCGCATCTGCAGGCTCATATCGTTTTGCACCGAACCGGTATTAGGGAACTGGAGTTCTTCGTCGGCACTGGCGGAGAAAGCGTCGGCGACCAGCGCGGCTTTGGTTGGCCACCAACGGTAGACAGTCGTCTTGCCGACATTGGCGTCGGCGGCAATGGCCTCAATGCTCAGTTCCGCGAATCCACCATTGTGCTTGAGCAGCTTCAGGGTGCTGCGCAGGATCGCCCGACGCGACTCCTCGCTGCGCGGGCGCCCGGGAGGACGAGTCCCATTGGTGCCATTTTTGGATTCCGCGCGTCGAATATGATTTTGAGCCATGACTGAAGTCTATTATAATTTAAATCCGAAACGTACTGTTTTGAATCTCACTCTGAAGTTGGTTCTCCAGCTGGGGCTGTAGCCTCCGCAGTAATAGTTACCACCTATGTGGATAGTCGCATTAGCACTCCGTCGCCCTTATACGTTCGTGGTGATGGCCCTGCTCATCATCATTCTTACGTGCGTGACTGTTCCGCGCACTCCGGTCGACATTTTCCCCGACATTAATATTCCCGTAGTCAGCGTGGTGTGGAACTACACAGGGCTCTCGCCGCAGGAGATGGCGGACCGGATCGTGACCAACTCCGAGCGTGGATTCACGGTCACGGTCAACGACATTGAGCACCAGGAATCGCAGTCACTCAACGGAATCGCCGTGATCAAGATTTTCTTCCGGCCTTCCGTCAACATTGCCATGGCGGTGACGCAAGTGACGGCGATCTGCCAGACGACGCTGCGCAGCTTGCCTCTGGGCACAACGCCGCCCTTAGTCATCACCTACACCGCATCGTCGACGCCGGTCGTGCAACTGGGCTTGAGCAGCAAGACGCTTCCGGAGCAGCAGTTGTTCGATCTCGGGCAGAATTTTCTGCGCACGCAGCTCTCCACGGTGCAGGGTGCAGGCACTCCGTATCCTTTTGGAGGCAAACCGCGCCAGATACAGGTAGACCTCGATTCCGCCAAGTTGCAGGCTTATGGTTTGTCGCCCAACGACATCGTCAATGCGGTGGCGGCCGAAAACCTGATTCTGCCTACCGGCACGACCAAGATCGGACCGACCGAATACAACGTGGAGATGAACGGCAGTCCCCAGAACGTTGCCGAACTCAACGATCTGCCGGTGAAGACTACGAACACGTCCACACTTTACCTGCGTGATGTGGCGCACGTGCGGGACGGATTTGTGCCGCAAACCAACATTGTGCGGCAGGACGGCGTGCGCGGCGTGCTGATGGCAATCTTCAAGCTCGGCGGATCGACGCTCACGGTGGTCAACGCGGTGAAGGATATGGTGCCCCTGGCGGCGCAGCAACTGCCGCCCGAACTCCACATCAAAGCTCTGTTCGATCAGTCGCTTTTCGTGCGCGCATCGATTCAGGGAGTTATCCGCGAAGGTCTCATCGCCGCCTGCCTCACCGCCGTCATGATTCTGCTCTTTCTGGGCGATTGGCGTCCGACCGTGATCATCGCGGTCTCGATCCCGTTGTCCATCTTCGTTTCGGTGCTGCTGCTGGCGGCGCTCGGCGAGACCATCAACATCATGACCCTCGGAGGACTGGCGCTCGCCGTCGGAATTCTGGTGGACGATGCGACGGTTGAGATCGAAAACATCGAACGCAATCTGGCCCTGGGCAAGGAGATGAAGCAGGCCATCCTCGACGGCGCGTCGCAAATTGCGGTGCCCGCTTTCGTATCCACGCTCTGTATCTGCATCGTGTTTGTGCCGATGTTCTTCCTGGCCGGAGTCGCGAAGTTTCTTTTCGTGCCGCTGGCGGAAGCAGTATCGTTTGCCATGCTAGCCTCGTATCTTCTGTCGCGAACCCTGGTCCCGACCATGGTCATGTTTATCATGCGCGGACACGAGCACCGCGCCGCGGAGACGAAGAACCCGCTCGTGAAATTTCAACGGAAATTCGAATCCGCGTTCGAAAAGTTTCGAGGCGGCTACCAGCAACTGCTGGAAACCACGCTCGAACACCGCGGATTATTCGCCATTTGCTTCGTGATTTTCTGCGTTTTGTCGCTGGGGCTGGTGTTTTTCCTGGGACAGGATTTTTTCCCGCAAGTGGATGCGGGCCTGATTCGTCTGCACTTTCGCGCCCGGACCGGTCTACGCGTGGAAGAGACCGCCCGTTTGTGCGATGAAGTTGAGCAGGTGCTGCGCAACGACATTCCGAAGCAAGAGTTGGAGACGATGCTGGACAACATCGGCGTCCCCTACTCGGGCATTAACCTCTCCTACTCCAATTCCGGCGTGATTGGGACGAACGATGCGGAGATTCTGATTGCGCTGAATGCGGAACATCATCATCCCACGGCACAGTACATTCGCAGGTTGCGCCGGGAGTTGCCGGCGCGTTTTCCGGGAGTCGAGTTCTTCTTCCAGCCAGCCGATATCGTGTCGCAGATTCTCAATTTTGGATTGCCTGCGCCGGTCGACATCCAGATCGTCGGCGCGGATATGCGCGCCAGCTACGATATCGGACAGAGGATCGCGAATCGCCTGCGCCAGATTCCCGGAGCTGCGGACGTGCACGTGCAACAAATGCTGAGCCTGCCGACGATTCACCTCGACATGGACCGGACCCGCATCGGTGAGGTGGGGCTGAGTGCTCAAAATGTTGCGCAAAGCGTGCTGATCAGCTTGAGCGGAAGCTCCCAGACCGCCCCCGATTACTGGCTGAATCCAAAGAACGGAGTCACCTATCCCATCGCCATTCAGACGCCGCAGTATCACATGACGTCGTTGGAGGACCTGATGAACACGCCGGTCACGGGCGGCAATGGGCGGGCTCCCCAAGTGCTCGGCAATTTAGCGCAACTCACGCCGGTGGCCCGTCCTGCCGTGGTCAACCATTACAACGTGCAGCCGGTTATCGATGTTTATGCGAGCACCCAGGGGCGCGATCTGGGCGGGGTTGCGTCGGACATTATGAAGGCGCTCAAGCCCTTCCAGGACCATCTGCCGCGCGGAACGCGAATCGTGGTTCGCGGGCAGATTGTGACGATGCAGTCTTCGTTCTTCGGCCTGGGTGTTGGCCTTCTCGGCGCGATCGTACTGGTCTATTTGCTGATCGTGGTCAACTTCCAGTCCTGGCTCGATCCTTTTATCATTATCACTGCATTGCCGGGAGCGCTGGCTGGCATCTGCTGGATCCTGCTGATTACGCGCACTACGCTCAGCGTGCCGTCGCTCACCGGCGCGGTCATGTGCATGGGAGTGGCGACGGCGAATTCGATTCTCATGGTTTCGTTTGCCCGCGATCGCATGGATATGGGAGTTCCCGCGCTGCAAGCGGCGATTGAGGCGGGTTACACGCGGATGCGGCCGGTTATCATGACCGCCCTCGCCATGATCATCGGTATGGTTCCCATGGCCCTGGGCTTCGGGGAAGGCGGAGAGCAGAACGCGCCGCTCGGCCGCGCCGTGGTTGGCGGTCTGCTCTTTGCCACCGTAGCTACCTTATTTTTTGTGCCGAGTGTGTTTACGATTATTCATGGCCGCCGCGAAGCGCGGTTGCAGTCGCAGCAGGACTAGATCGGATCTAGTAGATAGACGAAGCGAAAAAGAGTAAGAGTCGAGAATTTGTTGGAGATCGCATCATGCCAGTACAACCGCCGCCCGTAACCACCGAGCAGAACGAGATCCACCCAGCACACGTCCATCCGGAGATCGCCCGGCCTCCCGATCTGCAGCCGGCCCCGACAGGCCGGGCAAAGATGCTGGTTGGTGTCGCCCTGCTCGTGCTGCTCATCGCGGGCGCAATTACTTTTCTAAACCGGAGGAGCGAAGCGAATGCGCTGGTAAAGGAGACCGAAGCCGTCGCGGTTCCGAACGTCGCTGTAATACAAGCCCAATCCGAGTCTGGAAACGACGAACTGGTGTTGCCGGGAAACTTGCAGGCCTATATCGAGTCCCCCATTTTTGCCCGCACGAATGGCTACCTTTTGCGCTGGTACAAGGACATTGGAAGCCAGGTGCAAAAGGGTGAACTGCTGGCGGCGATCGACACACCGGAAGTCGATCAGGAGCTCTCGCAAGCCCGGGCCAGTCGTGAGCAGATCAAAGCCGCGCTGGCATTGGCCAAGATCTCCGCCGACCGTTGGACGAATCTGCGCAAGTCGGACTCGGTTTCGCAGCAGGAAGCCGACCAGCAAACGAGCGGCTACCAGCAGGCGCTGGCCAACCTTGCCGCGGCGGATGCGAATGTCCGCCGTCTCGAAGAGCTCGAGTCGTTCAAGAATGTATTCGCTCCATTTTCCGGCGTGCTTACACGCCGCAATGTAGACCCCGGCGCTCTCATCAATTCCGGGGCGGCGGCGGGCAGAGAGCTGTTCGACATCGCGCGCGTCGATCCGCTTCGGGTTTACGTCAGTGTTCCTCAGGCCTATTCGCCGTCGATAAAAGTGGGCATCAAGGCCAACGTCACACTGCAGGAATATCCCGGCCAGAAATTCCTGGGAACGGTGGTCCGCACCGCCGATGCCATCGATCCCGCGACCCGCACCCTGAACACCGAAGTGGATGTTCCCAACAAGAATGGCAAGCTCTTGCCCGGCTCTTTCGGGCAAGTGCATTTTGCGACTGGGACTTCTGTTCCAAGGATCACGATTCCGGTAAACGCCATGCTGTTCCGTGCCCAGGGACCACAGGTCGCCGTTGTCGACAACAGTGGCAAAGTGCATTTGCAGCCCATCGTTATTGGGCGAGACTTCGGTGCCACGCTTGAAGTTCTTGGCGGTGTCGACGTAAGCGATCAGATCGTCATCAATCCATCCGACTCACTTGAGGAAGGACAACAGGTGCATGTCGCCAAACCGAACGCAGGAGACGCGCACTCGTGAGGCGATTGCGTGCCGTGGTGAAGATTGATTTGAGAAGTGCCTTGCTGGCCGCCGGGTTGCTCGCCTGTACCGTGGGCTGCACCGTGGGTCCGCGATATAAGCGCCCTACCGCCCAGGTTCCCGACACCTGGAAAGGCGAAGGGCCATGGCAAACTGCTGCTCCGAAGGATGCGATTTCCAAGGGCACGTGGTGGAAGATATTTAATGACGCGGAGCTGGACCAACTGGAGCAGCAGCTGCTTCAGGCAAACCAGTCCCTGGAAGCGGCCCGGGACCGCCTTTCGGAGGCTCGGTCGCAGGCCCGCATCGCATCGTCGGCATACTTTCCCACGTTGAGCACCGATCCCAGTGGACAGCGGCAGCGTCTCGGCGCCAACCGTCCTCTTTCCGGCAGCACCATTCCCCTGACCGACGTCACCCAGAACGTTTTTACCGTCCCCTTCTCCATCAGCTATGAGCTCGATTTATTCGGAAGTGTGCGCCGCGGTCTGGAAGCGGCCAACGCATCGCTGCAAGAGACGGCGGCCAATCTGGAAAATACTCGCCTGGTGCTGACCGCCGAACTTGCGGCTGACTATTTCAACCTGCGCGAGAGCGACCGTGAGGCTGGAGTAGTGCGGCAGTCGGTCGAAATCCAGCAAAAAGGATTAGACCTGGTCAACCATCGTCACGAAGGTGGCGTGGCATCCGGGTTGGAAGTCGCGCAGCAAGCCGCATTGCTGGATTCTACGGCCACGCAGCTTCAGCTCGTGCTGCAACAGCGAGCGCAATACGAACACGCTATCGCCGTGCTGTTGGGGAAATCTGCATCCGTATTCAGTCTCGCGGAGGCGCCCTTCGACAAAGCCCCTCCTGCGATTCCGACTGGAGTTCCATCGGAGATTTTGGAGCGCCGGCCTGACGTTGCTGCCGGCGAGCGGCAGATGGCCTTCGAAAACGCCCAGGTCGGTCTGGCTATGGCGGCGTTTTATCCGCATATTACGCTGGATGGAAGTGGCGGATGGCAAAGCCGCAATCTGGCCACGCTGGCAAATGCGCCTAGCATTTTCTGGTCGCTGGGTGGCGACCTGCTGCAACCTATTTTTAACGGCGGCCACAATCGCGCCAACCTCGCGCTCATCCGCGCTTCCTATGACGAATCGGTCGCCAATTATCGCGAATCGGTGTTGGTGGCATTTCAGCAGGTGGAGGATGGGCTCTCGGGTCTCGCGCTGCTCGACCAGGCTTCGAAAACTCAGGCGAAAGCGGTGGCTGATTCGCGCCGCGCGCTCGATATCGCCAACGACCGCTATGTCGGCGGCGTCACAACGTATCTCGACGTTATTACCGCGCAATCCACACTGCTGACCAACGAACGCCTGGCAACGCAACTGCTCGGCCAGCAAATGACTACATCTGTGTATCTGGTGAAGGCTCTGGGCGGTGCGTGGGACGCCTCCGAAATTCAGCGCGAACAGGTGCGACCGGCGCTGGTTCAGGCCGTGCAGCAATAACTGTTACCGTGACACACCGTTGTGTTTGAAGCGCAGTCGTGCCCCGTCCGGCGCGGATCCAGTAGCCAATTCGATCCACGGGAAGGCGAATGCTCGCCAGGAGCTACGCCATCTGTTGTTCCCGACTGCCCTCGCGCGAACGGATTTCACGCTCCGCTACCAGCCAGTCCTGGTTCTGGTCGCCATTCTCGCTGGCGGTCGCTCTGCGTTCCAGGTAGATCTCATAAGCGCGTCGGCGAATCTTTTCTTCGATATTCACTGGACGATTGGATGGAACGAGGTTGATCATCTCCCCATTCTTGCGAACTTCGGAGGCAGTCTGCACAACGGCAGGCTGGGTCGGGACCTCGGCCTTCTTGCTGCGATTGGGGGTGCCGTTTCCGGTTGCTTTGCGAGCCATACTCTACTCCTTACAAATACTTAATTCCAATATCTGTTCTTAGGATAAGGATAAGCGACATACCCATACTCCGACAAGCCGCTATCCGACCATTGCCACGAATGATTCTCCAAATATAGCGCGAACGCCTGTGGAAGTGCGCCGTCAATCCCGCCCCTACGTGCAAGAAAAGGTACCCTTTTGGGCAGCGCTCATCTCGTGTTGCTGGGAAGCACTCTCGTAACTTGAAGAAAGGCGTTGGTGCCCGCAGGATGATGAATGAATTGGGGTTTAGGGCGCAACTATGTCATCGTTTGGTAATCAGGGTTCCGGAATCAGAGCGGCCCAGGTCGGCGTCGCCGAATTGGAGCGCATGGTCTCGGAGTCTCCGAGTCCGGATCGAGTTTGCCTGAAGCTGGCCCAGGTCCTACGTGTGCACCGTAATGAAATCGCGCTGCTCAGGTTGGAAAAGGGTAACCTCCGATTTATCTATCCGCCCGAGCTCCGCTCCGCGGGCGTGCTGCCGCTGAACGGGTCGGCGGTTGCAGCGCGGACTGCTTCCACTCGCACTCCGCTTCTCTCGAATGCCTTCATGCGCGTAAAACATGTCAGCCTGTTTGAAGCGGTTAAGCTTGGACCCGAGATCGAAGATCGAAGCCTGGAACAAATGCCGATTCAGAAAATCATGTCCGTTCCCGTGGCGCGCTCCGGAGGAGAGGTGATCGGGGTGGTGCAAGTTTCGCGCAAAGGGCTGGATTCTTCGCTCGCAGGCGCGGACTTCAGCGGCGAAGACCTAAAGCAACTCGAGCGGGCAGCGGAAATCCTCTCCTGCATGCCGTTCATGCAGGAAGGCGCGGAAATATAGTACTGCCGCATCGAACTCCCCACGCCTCTTCGCAGGAATTCCTCACACCGCCTGTCCAGCGCAAAATCCCGAAGCCCACGCCCACTGAAAGTTGAAGCCGCCGAGCTGGCCGGTAACGTCGACCACTTCTCCGATGAAGAAAAGGCCCGGCACCTTCCGCGATTCCATCGTCTTGGCCGAAAGTTCGCCGGTATCGACGCCGCCCGCCGTGACCTCCGCTTTTCCGTAACCTTCAGTCCCTTCCGGCTTCATTTCCCACACGTGCAGTTGATTTTCGGCGTCAACGAAGTTTCGATCGGAATTGCCTGCCAAAGGATAGGTTTCGAGCCAGCGATCCGCAAAGCGTCGAGGCAGGATGTCTCTCAGGAGCGATGTCCAGACCGACTGGTCGCGACGGACATTCTTCCGCAAATCGGCGGCGAGATTGCGGTCTGGCGCAAGATCGATATGAATCGGCTCTTTTCCGTCCCAGTAAGAAGAGATCTGGAGAATCGCCGGCCCGCTGATACCACGGTGAGTGAAAAGCATGTTTTCGCGGAAAGTCTGTTGCGCATTGCAAGTGGAAACCACCACCTCGGTTGAGACGCCCGCCAGATCACACCAGCGCCTCCGGTCCCGATCGTTGAAGACGAGAGGAACCAGGGCGGGACGTGGAGGCTGAATCTTCAGGCCGAATTGCCGTGCGAGATCGTAACCGAATGACGTGGCGCCGATTTTCGCAATGGACAAACCTCCGGTGGCGACCACCAGGCGGAGCGCGCAGAAAATGCCGTCCTCGGCTTGGACGTTGAACTGGTCGTTATTATGTAGCTCATCCCCGTGCACGTTGTCCCAATTCACTCCGGTCACTTTCGCGTTGAGCCGTAATTCTGCTCCGGCGTCGCGGCATTCCTGTTCCAGCATGGCTGTGATGTCGCTCGCCGCTCGATCGCAGAATAACTGGCCAAGCTTTTTCTCGTGGTAAGGGATGCCATGCTTTTCGACAAGACGGATGAAGTCAACCGGAGTGTAGCGGGAGAGCGCAGACTTCGCGAAGTGCCGGTTGGCGGAAAGAAAATTGTCTGGGCTGGTGTGCAGGTTCGTGAAATTGCAGCGGCCGCCGCCGGAGATCAAAATTTTCTTGCCGATGCGATCCGCGCGCTCCAATAGCAGGACACGCCTGCCGCGCTTTCCCGCTTCCATGGCACACATCAGGCCGGCCGCGCCGGCTCCGAGGATGATGACGTCGTATTTCTGATTCACGCAGCCCCGTTCAACAGCACCTGCCGTCGTTCTTGGAAAGCTCGGGAGCCTGCGCAGCGAGGGGCGGCAAAAAGAGAAGTAACGCAAGAACAGACCCGATGGTGTGCCGCATGTGTGCCTCCGGAGCGTTCGCACATTCTACTTGACTCGTTGGATTCATTCATCCGCGTCACGAGGATCGTCGACTGAACCAAGTAATCTCACTTACATCTCGCTTGCCGCTGAAATTGGATTGTCCCGACAACAAGCAGTTTTCCTCTCGCGGCAGAGGTGACTTTAGTGATGTGACGGCAAAGGTCGGATCGCACACAATTACAAAGGTGGGCTGCTGGTCCCGTGCAGACGCCCCGGGAACAGCCTAAGAGAGTTGTCTGATAATCACGGCGACTCGTGCAAAAAGCCAAGGAATTGTAATGGCTGACAACAACCAGGCGGTCTTCTGGTATCACAGCAACCGCTATAATGCGCAGGCGGCATGTGAGCACTGCGAAGGGGTTATCCGACACGAGCCTTGGTGCGTCACCCTCGATCCGGCTGTTTATTACGCCTATCAGATCGTTGCGGACCCGAGCAAACTGACGTTTGGAGACATCCTCATACTCCATTCCCTGGGTGTGATCTGGGGAGCGAATCGGTGTCAGGCTGATTGCCAATAGCTTTACGGAGTGCGCTCAACGCCCCTGCGTTCATTGACTTGTCTATTTCACCCCCGTAAGATTGTCCGCAAATGACGCCATGCCGGATTCCCGGTTCAGTCACGCGATTCCCCTTTAGATCGCTTAGGTCGTTGAGGGCTGGCTATTTGCGCACCAAAACTGACCAAAAGTACCATGGACAAAGCGTTTCCCACCATTTAGATATTGATATTGTGGCTGGAAGCGAACCTCGGTAGAGTAAATTGGTAGAGTGAATTATGTTTACGCCTCATCCCAACCTCGACGACGAAGTGAATGGAAACATCGTCCAGTCTGAAATCGAGGGGGGCGTGTTCCTTGAGGGTCTGCCGCCTGACACCGTCCTGCAGATTCGGACTCAGCACCACTTCTATACCGCGCTGCTTCTAGGCGAGGGTGCGGCGCTCATCTCAGGACATCCGCAATACTGTCCTCAACCAGTGCAGGTGACCATCGCAGGCTCGACCTGGGGCGGCTCCATGCTTAAGGTGCGCTTCATCGGCCGCGGTATGCACCTGGAATTTCATCACCCCGGCTACAGTACACCGATTATCACGTCTCCTATTCAGGAGATCCATGAACCCCGCATATCGCCCAGACGCCGGCTTGCCGCGGAGATCGCGCCGACTGAGTTACCCTCTCGTCCCCGCTGACACTGCCTAGCCGACATTTCTTAGTCAGCAGACTTAGCCAGCAGGCAAGCGGCTGCCAACCGCGCCCAGAAGTTTCTCCGCCGCCTCTCCCGGATCCTGGGCCGCAAAGTTCTCGTCCAAAATCAGGAGAGATACAGCGGGATCAATTTCCTCCAGCGCCTTGCTGGTCGGTCTGCCATGTACGGATTGCAGGCGCGCGGAAATCACCACCAGTTTCGCCTTCGTTGCCTTGAGCAAAATGCGGGCGTCGTCGACAGTCGCGGTCGTCAAGGCGTTGTATCCGGCGCTGCACAGCACTTCTCGCAGGAAAGTGCCGACATCCGTGGACTCGCAAACGCAAAGCATGCGCGGCCTGGCGTCACCGGTTTTGCCGCGCGAATATCGCGAGCCTAAATAGGCGGCCGTGATCGCTTCTTCGACCGATTCGTAGGTTTCAAATTGCGGGAGCAGGTTGGTCATCTCCATTGTTTTTCGGATCTTGGGGGGCAGGCCGCTGAGTTTGAGGTCTCCGCCCTTTGATCGGGCAGATTGCATCAGGCGAACCAGCGCTCCCAATCCGCTGCTGTCGACGAACTCCACCTGCTCGAGTTGGAGCACCACGTCGCCGTACTTGACGATGGAGTCTCCGACGAAGGAGTGCAGTGTGAACACTTCATTCCCTGCCACGATTCGTCCGTGGCACTGGATGATCAGGACATCGCCGACCGGACGGCTCTCCAGACGAAGTTGCATCACGTCTCCTCACATTTGAAATTGTGACTGATTCAGGCTCAGCCCAGGCGGTTGCCGTTGAGACAAACGCCCTTCCGGTCAGAACCGAGCGGAAGGGCATCCACAGTTTCGGTCAGCCGCAGGATAGATCCTGCTACTGCTTATCATAAGACGCGGTGTACTTGAATTTGTTGCCTTTCGCATCGGTTCCGCTCAAAGTTACGGTGCGGGTTTTGCCATCGGCCGACACCACAATTCGACCGGTAACGAGAACCTTGTCGCCTTTTTTATTGGTTAGCACGGTCGTGTGGTCGTCAATCTTCTTGTACGACCGCGTGTCCGAAGTCGAATCGCCGGTCAGGGGATAGTCCTTGCCGTCGAACTTTCCCGTCCATTCGGTGTGCGAGGGCTTACCGTCGCCGTCGGTGCCGTCCACCGTGACTTTCACGCTGTCGCCCGCCGCCTCATAGACAACCGTATTGTTCTTGGGCGCCCCAGGGGGAACCTTCGACTTTGCCTCGTTCAGCTTCCAGGTGCCCATATTTGGGTTGCTGGCGAAGGCTGCTGCTGCAACAAAGCACAGAGCCAGTGTGAATATTGTTGTTCTTGCTTTCATTTCTCTCCTCCAAGTTGAAACACAAACTATATTTGAACTATTCGGCCGAAGCATTCTAGTGCCGCACGGAGCATTCAGCAACCCCTCAATTTCATGCCGCGACCGTTGCTCTTCACGCCTCGAGGATGCCGTCGTGGTTCGTCTGCTGACCACCAAGGGCACTAAGGTTCACGAAGGAAGGTGCTTCCAGTTTGATTTTCCTTCGTGAACCTTAGCGCCCTTGGTCTAACGGCCGGCCTCTTCGAGGGCACAGGAAAGATTTCGGTTGACACGGCTCCCGGTCGTTTTATAATGATTCTCATTCAATAATCATGCGCCTCGCCCATGAACAGTTTCGTGACCTGGCCGCGAAACACGGTTTGGCGGTCACGCACCAGCGTCAGGTGGTCTATGAGTCCGTCATCGCTTCCCACGGTCACTATTCACCAGAAGACATTTACGCCACGGTCCGGCGCCACATTCCATCCATTTCTCTCGCTACGGTCTACAACAATCTGCGGCTTTTCATCGAGTGTGGAATACTGCGAGAGGTCACGCCTCATGCCTCCACCTTGCGGGTGGACGGCAATCTCAAACCTCATCACCACCTGGTCTGCTCCCGCTGCAAATCGGTGCAGGACATCGAAGGGGAGTTCATCGATTTCAAACGGCTTTCCCGGCATCTGCCGGACGGCTTTGATCTGACGCAGCCGCTGATTGAGGTCTTTGGCCTCTGCCGCCGCTGCAGCGCAAAAAAATAGTTTTTCTCATGCAGTACTTAATCAAGATTCGAAGGAAGAAAACATATGGAAAATACACTCGCGAATTCATCAGGGAGTGTTTCTCCCGAAGCTAGAAACAAAAGTACCTTGCCCGAAGCCAAGTGCCCGTTTAACCACGGTGCTTCCGTACCCACGAACCGCGATTGGTGGCCGAAACAGGTGAACGTGCAGGTCCTGCACCAGCATTCCCCGAAGTCCGATCCGATGGGCAAGGAGTTCAATTACGCGGAAGAGTTTAAGAGCCTCGATCTGAATGCCGTGGTCAAGGACCTGCATGCCTTGATGACGGATTCCCAGGAGTGGTGGCCGGCGGATTTTGGGCACTATGGGCCGCTTTTCATCCGTATGGCGTGGCACAGCGCGGGCACGTACCGTATCGCCGACGGCCGCGGCGGAGCTGGAGCAGGTCAGCAGCGCTTCGCGCCGCTCAATAGCTGGCCGGACAACGTGAATCTCGACAAGGCGCGCCGGCTGCTGTGGCCGATCAAGCAGAAGTATGGGCGCAAAATTTCCTGGGCCGATCTCATGATTCTCGCCGGCAACGTCGCCCTGGAATCGATGGGCTTCAAGACGTTTGGTTTTGGCGGCGGGCGCGAGGACGTCTGGGAGCCCGAAGAGGTGAACTGGGGCCCTGAGGGTACATGGCTTGCCGATGAGCGTTACACCGGCGATCGTAATCTTCAGAATCCGCTCGGCGCAGTACAAATGGGTTTGATCTATGTGAATCCGGAAGGGCCGAATGGAAAGCCGGATCCGATTGCCGCGGCACGGGATATTCGAGAGACTTTTGCCCGCATGGCGATGAATGACGAAGAAACCGTTGCGCTCATTGCCGGTGGACACAGTTTCGGCAAAACGCACGGCGCCGGCGTTCCTGCTCAATATGTGGGCAACGAACCAGAAGGTGCCGAGATCGAGGATCAAGGCTTCGGATGGAAGAATAAACTTGGCAAAGGTCACAGTGGTGACACGATCGGCAGCGGCCTGGAAGTCACTTGGACCACGACGCCTACGAAGTGGAGCAACAACTTCTTCACGAACCTGTTCAACTATGAATGGGAACTGACGAAGAGTCCGGCGGGTGCGCATCAGTGGACTCCGAAAAATGGCGTAGGCAAAGCTACGGTGCCGGATGCGCACGATCCATCAAAGCGTCACGCGCCATCCATGCTGACCACGGACCTGGCCTTGCGCTTCGACCCTGCTTACGAAAAGATTTCACGGCGCTTCTATGAGCATCCAGAACAGTTCGCAGACGCGTTTGCGCGCGCGTGGTTCAAGCTGACGCACCGCGACATGGGGCCGATCCCGCGCTACCTCGGCCCGCTCGTCCCGAAGGAAACCCTCGTCTGGCAAGATCCTGTTCCCGCCGTGGATCATAAATTGATCGGCGAGCAGGACATTACCGCGCTGAAGGAGAAGATCCTCAAATCCGGACTGTCGATCTCCCAACTGGTCACCACTGCCTGGGCATCGGCGTCGTCGTTTCGCGACTCCGACAAGCGTGGTGGAGCGAACGGGGCGCGCATTCGCCTGGCGCCACAAAAGGATTGGGAAGTAAACCAGCCAGCCGAACTGTCGAAAGTTCTGCAGAAGCTGGAGGCAATTCAGAAGGATTTCAACAGCTCGCAGTCCAACGGGAACAAAGGGAAGAAGGTCTCGCTGGCTGACCTGATCATTCTGGGCGGCTGCGCCGCCGTTGAGGAGGCGGCGAAAAAGGCCGGGCACGACGTGAAGATTCCCTTCTCGCCGGGGCGCGAGGATGCTTCACAAGAGCAGACCGACGTGCACTCCTTCGCGGTGATGGAGCACATTGCGGACGGGTTCCGCAATTATCTGCGGAGCGGACAGAAACTATCGGCGGAGGAGCGGCTGGTGGATCGGGCGCAGTTGCTGACACTGACTGCCCCCGAGACGACGGTTCTCCTCGGCGGCATGCGCGTTCTGAATGCGAACTTCGGGCAGGCCAAACATGGCGTCTTCACTAACCGGCCCGAGACGCTGACGAATGATTTCTTCGTCAACCTGCTCGATATGAATACGAAGTGGCAGGCCTCCTCTACGGAAGGCGTATTTGAGGGGCGCGATCGGGCGACGGACAAAGTCAAGTGGACCGGCACGCGCGTCGATCTCCTCTTCGGTTCGCACTCCCAGCTCCGGGCAATCGCAGAAGTCTATGCGTGTGACGACTCGAAGGAAGCGTTTGTGAAGGACTTCGCGGCGGCGTGGAACAAGGTAATGAACTTGGATCGCTACGACCTTGCCTCCTCGCTAAACTGATCGATTTCGGATTACTGCCAAACCGCGATCTTCGTTATGGCGGAAGCGTAAAACTGGATTAAAAGCTATATCTGGGAATTGAAATCTGAAGATGCAGAAATCCTTGTGTCTCACAACGCAGAGCAATCCGGGGCGGATTTCTCTGCACTTCAGACTGTGTGGTAGCGCTACCGGGAATCGAACCCGGGTTTGAAGATTGAGAATCTTCCGTCCTAACCCCTAGACGATAGCGCCACAAGCAATACTCATAAGGGATTACGTGACTTTCCCGTGAGGACAGGCTGGGCGACTTTACCTAATCTATACCCATTTCTGAAGGACAAAAGATTTTTAGAGGAAGCCTCCCAGCGAGACATGGCCGCCGTCAAGTCAGCGGTTGAGGCTACCGCGTACCTGTCGAACACCGAGCGCGTCTTCCAGCCGCAAATCTTCATAATGCTTGTTTCCATCACCCCGGCATTGATTAGGTTGCGCGCCGCGCTGCGCCTGAAATCGTGCAGGTTTAGGCCCTTGTAACGCGGATCATATTTCCTGCCGGGCACCGCAATTATTGTACCAAGTCCACAGGCCGCGCACGCCTTCATCCATTCCTTGCGGAGGTTGGTAGTGTCGAACACCCGCCCGGTCTTCGGCTCAATGTCTTTGAGCATCATCACGAGAATGGACGGGAGTGGAACCTCGCGCGCCGTGTCGCCTTTGGTTTGCTCTGACTCCAGACGGATCAGCCGCCGGTCAAGGTTCACTTGACTCCACTCAATTAACTCCGCTTCCCCGGATCGCCCACCACAGTGGTACAAGAACGTCACGTATGGTCGTAGGTGCGTCGGCAACATCTTTACCAAACACTCAAACTGGTGGAGCTCAGTGAAGCCGCGTCGGCTAGGCGGTTCTTTGAGTAAACGGATTACAGGGAGAGTCGTGGTTTTCTTGTCTTCATAAGCAATGTGCAACATTCGACGCAGACAGGACAATGAACGATTGATAACAGCATTCCCAGCCGGTGGGTCTTCCGCCTGACGCGCCGTGACGAATGCACGCCCCGCATCGGTACCGATTTGGAGAACGGATGGCCCCGAATGCTTTTCATCGAATCCGAAGAAGGCGTCAAGCTGGGGCAGCCCCGGCACGAATTCATCACCATCCGCGCTGATGAGAAGCGATTTGTTGCCGCGCTCGACATACGACGCCAACAACCCGCTTCTCAAATCAGCGTAGGTGATTCTGCGCGTGTCGCTGAGCGGCGTCAGCCCTTGGTTGCGGACTGAATCCATGTGTTTTCTCAAGAAGTCTTCCGCCTCGGCTTTGACCTTGGTGCCACTGCTCATGGAAATCTTGCGGCCCTGATGATCGTAGAACCTCGCGTGCCAGAATGGGCTGTTCTTCAGTCGGATCAGTGAGCCCATTCCTTTCGTGCGTCGCGCCATAAAGTGCCTCTTTACCCAACAATCTTATCAACTGTGGGTAAAGCAAGCAAACTTCCTGGAGCATTGAAAAAAACAATTCGTTGAAATCAAGGCTACACGGGATGTGATCGTGCATAACAGCGGAAGAGCAAACGAAATGAAAAGCTACCGGTCAACTCGGAGTACTTTTCTTCTACAATTTCCCACCTCAAAAAGCTTATCGTAGAGTTGTATAAACAGGTCCTCGCAAAATACGGCGACGTTGAGATTCAGGAACGGATGTAGTTAGACGAAAAGAGATGGATCTGCTCACCAACGCCGTCGAATCGATACAGGTAGGAGTAGAGGATTATGGCGCTGGAACCCGGCCCAGATTGCTCTCTGCTGTACGCAATATCCACGCAGGAATTCTCCTCCTGTACAAGGAGGCTTTGAGACGTGAGTCGCCAGATGATAGTGATGACGTGCTCTTGAAGGCTAGAAATCTTCCATCCCGCGACTCGACCGGGAAGGTAGTAATCGTTGGCGCGGGGAAAAAGACGGTCGACGTCCAGCAAATCAAAGAGCGGTTCGAAGGATTAGAAATCAGCACCGATTGGAGCCGCTTTGATCGCATAAACGAAGTTCGAAATGAGGTAGAGCATCTTGAGCATCTTTATCCCCGCCTCGACCAAAAGGCTCTGTCTGGCCTTATCAGCGATTCATTCCTGATTATCCGTGACTTCATTGCAGAGGAATTTAAGGACGATCCGAGGGAACTGTTAGGCGAGGGATCGTGGAAGGCGATGTTGGACGTTTCAACGGTTTACGAGAAGGAAAAGCAGGAATGTGCGAAGCTTCTCGAAAATGCAAATTGGCAGTCCGAAGTCGTGAAAAAAAGGGGTGATGTCGATGGTCTGCGGTGCATGCGGATCAGATCTTTTGAAGCCAATCGAGGATTCCTATCATGAAATTGATCTTGAATGTAGTTCCTGCGGAAACTATGAAGGCCCAGATTCGTATGCCGAGAAAACAGTAGCGTCGGCCTTGGCTGATGAAGCTTATTCCGCGTTGAAAGATGGAGGGGAATCTCCGATCGCAAACTGTCCGGAATGTGGTCAAGAGGCGTACGTTATGGAAGAACGCAGATGCGCGGCCTGCGGAAACGAAGCCGAGCACACTTGTGTTCGCTGTGGCAATGAGATCCCCGCAGAAGAAATGTCGTCCTCTCCATTATGCGGCTACTGTGAGCACATGAGCAGCAAGGACGACTGAGGCCCTTAGAGTAGCGCTGCCCTAGGGGTGCATATTCCATCCCGTGGTGTTCTCACCCCGTCAAACTGTCCGCGGGATAGGAGGTAGAGCACTTTGAAACTGCCCTCATTACTGAATGGTAAACAGTCTTGACCGGGCGCGGCGGCGTTGCTCTGGGGCGCGCGCGATCCGTTTTCATCTTATGTTTCGGTTTTTTGCGTGCGCGTGCACGTTTTCATGGCGTGCAAACCGCACACTCGTCATTGCGTGGTGCGCGAATCGCGTTCTCGCGTGCGCAGGTTTGTGTTTTCGCGCGTGCGGGGCGGGGTCGATGCGAAACGATCCGCGCGCGATGCTGTTTTCAAACCACTTCAAGGTTTTCGCGTGGGCGTGGGGCTAGCCTATTGAGCGGGATGGGGCACACAGGGCGGGTTCTGACGTGGTGCAGAAAACCGGGGGCCGCGTGTTTGCTAGTCGTTTTTCTGGACGGAAAAAACCGGGAACCGCGATTGGCGATTACACTCATTGACTTTCAGAGCAGCTAGAGTCTCCTTATCGCCGAAACCCAAAAAGTGCGATTAGCAAACAGCTACTGTTTTCGTAAACCATCCAGACACCTCCTCCTGCCTAGCTTTCCCCGTTGTGGGATTACTTCCTGTTAGCCCGTGACTTGGGCGCGATTGGGGAGAACCACTCGCTAAGGGCAGTTGTGATTGATGAACAGCCACATATCCACACGCTTTCCGATGCTTCCGAGCACGACGCGATCCGAGAGGCCCCCGTAGCCGGTAAGTACGAACCTGCGCCTCTGTGGCTCTATGGACATCCAGTGCGGCCAGTCCCATTGGCCAAGCGCGAGGCGTGAGATTTCCTTGGGCTTACTAGGGTCAGCGATGTCGAGCGCCACAAGCGAATTGGGAACGACCGTTTGGATCCAGAAGCTATCAATCTGTACCGGCACGGCACAACGAGTACCGCCGAAGTCGTAGACGAGGTCAGCGCCTGGTGAGTCGCCATCGAGACCTTTCAACCGATAGAGGCCGCATTCAAACGTCGAAACCAAAGCAGTGAATCGAGCCCCGTAACCGAATAGTTTCTTAGATTCGTCACGTAGAAAACCGCCGATGACGGGTATAGCGTGATTGCCCGAAAAGCTGCAGGGGAACGCGCAATGCACTTGATCCTGGAGCCTGCAGACGACGATCTAGAATTACAAGACTTGGTGTATGCAAGTCGGGTTTTGGACGAATTGAACAGAAAGTGTCAGTCCGCTAGAGATTCAAAACCTAAATAGTCCAGTCTGCGGCATAGCTCCGGGTGGTTACACAGTTGGACTGGGAACGCAGGCAAACTCAGAGCTGGCCCCCAAGATGCTCGACGGATACGGTCTATCCAGTGCCCGTTGCCGTCTGTCCTTGGTTGAGGATTTCTTCCACCTTATGCAGGAGTTCTGAAGGCAGGAATGGCTTTTCCAGAATGCTTGCGCCGTATTCGCACAATTCGGGGAACTGATTTCCAAAGCCCGTTATAAACAAGAACTTCGTTTCGGGGCGGGCCACACGAATTCGCCTTGAAAGCTCAATCCCGTTGAGTTCGGGCATGACAATATCACTCACCACAATCTCTATTGTGCCCTCATGTTGCTCGCTCCAGCGGAGTGCCTCTGCACCATCGGCAGCAGGAAAGACAGAAAACCCACTCCCCTCAAGCATCCGTTGCACGAGGTTTCGAAGGTTATTGTTGTCTTCGACTATCAAGACGGTGACGGAACGATGGTGGGGTGGTTCGAGGTGAATCCTCTGGTGCGGTGATTGAGCGTTTGTCGTACGTCTTGTTTCCAGTTCACCCACAATCCGTCGAGCAAGAATCTGCAAGGAATCTATTTGCTCCGCTGTCATGAGATGTGGCACCCGGTCCATCACGGCGAGCGTACCTACGGGGTAGTTATCAACGGTAATCAGCGGTATCCCGGCGTAGAATCGAATACCGATTTCCTCCACCAAGAAACTGCTCATGAATTTCTCGTCAGAGATGGGATCGGGGACGATCAGGACATCGGATTGCAAGATTGCATGGGCGCAGAACGAGTCATCTCGCGGAATCTCATCCACTTCAAGGCCGATCTTGGCCTTAAACCATACCCTTTGCCCATCGACGAAAGCGATGACGGCAACCGGGGCATCGCACATAAGAGCAGCCAGATGAGCGATGTCGTCGAACCCTTGCTCGCCGGAAGTTCCCAGAATACGAAAGCTACGAAGACTTTCGAGACGGGAGTCTTCATTTTCTGGCAGCGGCCACTTCACTAACCCTCCTTAATGCTTCCCGATGCAAGGCCCATGCCAAACCCATGAAAGCCCGAAGAGGGCAGCTAAGCCAGCGCCCACTGGGCGCACATTAGGTTCCGTGAAAAAACCCGTTCGGTGCCCCGGATGCTGATTCCGAAACCGTTCTGGCACCAGCATCTCAATTTCTTGTCCGAGCACCTCTTCCCGCGGATAGCCGAACAACTTCTGTGCCTGGGCATTGACTAGAACAATCTTGCCTTCTCGGTTCATCACGACCATGGCATCAGGCGCGGCTTCCAGCAGGCCTCGGAATCTCTCTTCTAGTCCCCTGGGTTGGTAAGTGTTGACATTAGTTTGTGTCAGCTTGGAGGCGTACTTCATGTTCAGGCGTAAGCCTCGCCACCTTCTGACCTTCAAACTAGCACCTGGCGTGGCGATGAATCTATTGTGCGTTGGTAAAGCAAATACTTACTTTGGTAAAGGGATGCTTACGAAGCTTTGTTAGCTCCTGGGGACGATACTCAATTTCTCGCTCATTCTCACAAGGTCAGCCGTCGATGCGGCGCCCATCTTTTCCATGAGGTAGCTACGATGGACTTTCACCGCTGCCCTCGTTAGTTCCAATTTCGGACGCTATTTGTTTGGTGAGGAGACCTGAGACAACCAGAGGCAGGACCTTCCGTTCGTCAGGTGTCAGGGATTCAAGCCGTTCACGCAGAATGGCAGCTTCTGCCTCCTGTACCCGCTAGGTCCTGTCTCGTTTCAAAGCTAGGTGAATGGCATCCAGCAGATCTTGATCGCGGAATGGCTTAGTGAGGAATTCAACGGCTCCCGCCTTCTTGGCCCGCACCGACATGGGGATATCGCCGTGGCCCGTGATAAAGATGATCGGAATGTGGATGTTCGCCTTAGCCAACTCGCGCTGAAGATCGAGCCCGCTTTCCCCGGGTAACCTGACATCAAGAACCAGGCAACTCGGCGCATCCAGTCGTTTCCCTTGCATAAATTCGCGTGCCGAGCCGAAGAGCTCGACTCTTAGGCCCACCGAGCGGATCAGGCTCTTAAGTGCATCGCGGATCGATGAATCGTCATCCACGACGAACACGATCGGCGGCTGATACGTCATGAAAGTCGGCTGCCTTTGGCACGGTGAATTGAAAAAACTACCCCGTGTGAGGACTCTGGGGTAAACCAGCCACCTCCCGCGCGCAAATCAAAACTATATGGGGACCGTGGACAATCCTATTGGGCGTTGGCACAGATTTCTTCACTTTGGTAAAGGTTGGCTTAACGAAGGTTTATCGCCTTGAACTTAATCGCTTTTAACCAGAGATACCAATTTTCTCAGCCATCCTTACCAGTTCTGGCAGTGAATCCGCAGCCATCTTCCGCATGAGTTGGCTACGATGGACCTTTACCGTCGCTTCGGTGGCTCCGATTTCAGCGGCGACTTGTTTATTGAGCAGGCCTAAAACTATCAGGGGTAGTACTTCACGCTCGCGCGGTGTCAGTAATTCGAGACGCTCCCGGATCATTGCGGCCTCGGCCTGGCGTTGTCGCCCGGCGCGGTCCCGCTCCAACGCCACTTGAATGGCATCCAGCAGATCCTGGTCGCGGAATGGCTTAGTGAGGAATTCTACGGC
>Ga0182018_10000478_pt1 | contig 52448 bp, 50 predicted proteins | sample 812P2MmetaG_FD_120490 | JGI IMG/M metagenome (GOLD analysis project Ga0182018, IMG submission 120490) | Permafrost microbial communities from Stordalen Mire, Sweden - 812P2M metaG | ecosystem: Environmental > Terrestrial > Soil > Wetlands > Permafrost | place: Sweden: Stordalen | collected... | reverse complement strand
GTTCCGATTTTCCAGTAGGCGATCGCGATCAGCAACGGGCGGACCGGCCCCGCGAAGGCGGCGACGCCTGCCGCGATTTCGAGCGCGCCGACGACATGGAGGAAGAGAGCATCTCCGCGGACACCGACGGATCGCCAGTGTTGCAATAGGAGTGGTTTCTCCTGGACCAGCGCGAAGCCGCCGTGGCCAATCAGCAGGAGCGCGATCGAGGCGCGCAGCACCCACGACACGCGCCGGAGTGCCGCGTCCGACGGGTCGCTCGGCGCGACGTACGTGAACCAGCCCCGCCCCTGGTCGCGCGCGAGCAGGTAGAGGGCCAGTGGCGGACCGTAGTTTCCGCCGCGCTCGAAGAACTCCCACCAGCCCATCCCCGCCGCTGGCCGCAAGAGTGCGGTGAAGACCGTCCACCCGACCATGTAGACGAGGACAGCCCGGAAGGGGAAGAGGAGCACCGCCACCCCGAGCAGGATGTCCACGGTGCCCACGATCGGCATCGTCTTCCACGCGACGGCGTTCGGGATGCCGAAGACGCCGTAGAAGGGGAGCCACCCCGCCTTGGTGATCACTCCCCAGGCGCCGTGGCCGATGAAGCACATGGCGCAGGCGATCCGGAGCGCGACATGCAGCGCGACCCCGGCCGACGGGCCGGAACCCTCGACGACGCCGGCCACGAGAAAGCGCGCCGCCGAGGTCAGCCCCCGCCCGAGCCTTCCCCGGGAAGCGACCGGGCGGCCGGGCGTTCGCTCTCCGGCGGCCCCGGCCTCAGTACCTCCTGACATTCCTGTTGCCCGTGTCCTTCCCGAACAGGCCGTACAGGTCGGTGCGCGACTCCAGCGTGCTTTCGATGTTGTGAAGTGACACGCGCGAGTCGACTACACGGAAGCCCTCGGCGGCCGGGTCGTTCGAGCGCAGAACCGCGTCGGCGACGCCGAGACCGATGAGCTGTCCCTGGAGGTTGTCGTAGCCCCAGTGCACGCCCAGATAGAGGCGGCTGGCGCCGGCATCGAGCTGGATCTGGCTGAAGGTCGACACCGATCGCGACGCCGCGTTGCCCGTGCCGTTGTTGGTCTTCGTCAGCCAGGGGAGCGAGCCGAGCGTAACCGGAGTCCCATCGGGGCTGATATTGTCGCCGAACACGGCGCGCAGGATCTCGGCCGACGAGGAGGCCGTCGAGCTGTGTCCCGAGGTGTTGGCGGGGTGCGCCGGGGTCGCCGACAGCGGCTTGACTGCGTAGTTGTTGGTCACCACGCCGCTCGGGTCGGCGTTGAGCGCCGTGACGGGGCGCCAGAACTTCTGCTCGTACTTCGATGTCCAGGCCCCGACCCGGGCGTCGGAGATCGCGTTGTCGAGCAGGGCGAACAGCTTGGCGTTCTGGTCAAGCGTCAACGAGCGCGTGGCCGAGGCGATGCGAGCTGCCTCGTTGGTGAAGATCTCCGCGTCCTGGCGGTAATAGAGAGCCTGCGCCGTCTGGTCGGCCGACCGCACCGTCGAATTGAAGACGCCGTACTCGCCCACCCAGGTGAATTCGGCCCTGTACTCGGGGCTGTCGAGCCTGGGCGCCAGTGGCAGCGTGCGGGCCAGCAGCGTGACTTCCTGAGCCGTCAGGCTGAACGGCTTGAGATCGCGCCAGTTGAGATCGATCCCCGCCTTCGGCAGGATGTTGCCCGTCGCGTCGAACCCGGTCGGGGCGCCGGTCGTCGGGCTCACATACGACGCGCCGGCGTTGCTCTGACGCCAGAGGCCGAGCCCGGGGTTGGTGGTCGGGCCAAGCTGGGTGCCGTAGCTGACCCCTGCCGACGTGGTACCGGGCGGCGCCGAGTTGTCCGCGTCGCGGGCGGCGACGGCGGCCGCGGCGGCCGCCTGGCCGGCAGCGATGCCACCATCGGTCGCGGCCACGCCCAGCCCGGCCAGGTAGGAGGCGAGCTGGCTGTCGACCCAGCTCCGCACCTGGGTCCATCCCGCGGCAGCGGTGGAGTCGGTAGCCGGGTTCGGGAGCTCGGCGAGGAGCACGTCGTGCGCCGCCTGGGCGGCAGCGGCGGCCGCGCTGCCGGTGTTGCTCGCGGAGTAATAGTAGTCGCCGCTGCTGAAGCGATCGATCGAGTTGACCGCATCGAAAACGGCGCGGGCCTCGATGGCTTCGATGCGGGTGCCGAGGTTCGTGTCCAGCGTCACCCCGGCGCCAGTGGTTCCGCTGAAGCCCTTCGTGGCCTCAACCGTGAACTGGTTCCAGTCGAGAACCGCGTCGGCGAAGGCCGGCGCAGCGGCGAGACCCGTGGTCGCCGCGGCGGCGAGCGCGACCAAGTTTCGACGGCGAATTAGTTCTGCTGCACGCGGGAGTCCAGCCGCCGTGGCGGCGCCTGGAGAGCGATTCGTAGCGAGAGATAGCTTGACCATTGTCCCCTCGAGTGGAGGCGCGGCATTCCCAGGGGCCCGGCGAGGGTGCACCAGCGCCCCTCGATTCGAGGTCCCCGGGGCCCGCGACAGCGCGAGGGCGGGACAATTGGCAAGGTCACTCCGGTCAAAGGCAAGCGAGCCAACATTCGATTCTCGTAAACCCAGTAATAGATCGACGCCGTCGCACGACGAGCAACTTGTCCGTTACAACTTCGGTCATTCGTTGTTCGACGATGCCCGTTTCGACACGCCGTTCCTCGCGTTGCCGATCTTCCGGAAGGGGACGCAGACCTCCGTGCGGTCGTCGCGAAGTTCGGAGCGCGCCCGCTGGCCGGAATCCGCAGTCGGCGGTACTTCCTACGTCATGCGACCTCTTCGGTATTCCATCAACGTCACATTGGACGGGTGCTGCGATCATCGTGCAACGATCGCAGACGAAGACTTGCATCGTCACGCGGCCGAGAACCTGGAGCAGGCCGATGCCCTCCTCTTTGGCCGGGTGACCTACGAAATGATGGAGGCAGCGTGGCGGTCGCCGGCGCGGACGGGGGCGAGGCCTGATTGGATGGCCGATTGGATGATTCCCTTCGCCCGGACGATCGACGCGGCAAAGAAGTACGTCGTGTCGAGCACCCTGGACAGGGTCGATTGGAATGCGGACCTCGTGCGCGGGGATCTGGGGAAGGCCGTTCAGCAGCTCAAGCGGGAGTCGGGTAAGGGACTGTTCGTGGGAGGCGTGAAGCTCCCGCTAGCGTTGGCGGAGCTGGGATTGATCGATGAGTACGAGTTCGTGGTGCAGCCGATCCTAGCGGGCCACGGACCGACGTTGTTCGCGGGGCTATCGAAGCGTATCGACTTGAAGCTCGTGAGCCGGCTGGAGTTCGGCTCGGGGGCGGTGGCGATGCGGTATGAGCCGAGCCCAACCCGACGTCGTGTGGATTATGAGCTTTCCCGTCTTCGGTGACTCCGACGAGGTTGCGCTCACGCGGTCGGGCGCCTCCCAAACCTGGTCGTCCTCATGCTCGTCGGCGCAGTTTCCGTACAACACGAGGTACGTCGCCTGCGAAGGCCGCGAATTGCGCTAAGGGGCGCGGTACCGTTCGTCGGACGCGGGAGACGGCGGCCGATGTGTCCGAGACCGAGCCTCGCCGCCCCGGTCCTGAGGGCCCGCGGCGCGGACCCGAGCCAAGGAAGGCGACGAGTTACGGAAAGGAGACGGCTCCTGAGCGAGGTGCCCTGACTCCTGAGCGTCGCGGGCACCCTCCTGAGCGAAAGGAGCGAGCTCGGAAGCGAAGATCACCACGGACATCGCCCCCATCGTCGACGAGTGAGCCGACGAAGCCGGTAACCGACGTTCTGTCGCGGGGTCCCGACGCCCAGGTCCGCGGACCCTGCACGAAGGAGCTCGCGACCTGCGCAAATCACCGTCCCCGGGCCTGGAACCTCCCGGACTCGGAGCCGCAAGGACTGACTCCTGATCGAAGAGCGCCGACTCCTGAGCCCCGGTATCGCGCTCGGGAGCATAAGAACAAGCCGGACAAGACGAAGTCGTCGCGGAGCGAGCCTCGGTGTTCGCCATCGAGGCGAAGCCAGCGAGGCCCCATCGCAAAGGGTTCGGGGGAGAAGCGCAGCTTGTCGACGTCGTCCGCTTGCTCGTTGCCCTCCTTCGCGAGCGAGTCCATCCCGGTGCGCCGATCGTCGCGCTCCGACTTGCATTGCCCGCGGCATGAGGAGCACGACCCCAAACACGACCTCTGGGTCGGAGCTTGAATCGCTCGGGACCGCGCCGGCGGCGCACGGGAGCCCGGGCTGGTCGCTCATCGGCGCCTGCGATACGACGGCGAAGCTCAAGGGGTCGACGCGTCCCCGCCCCCGCCGCCGAGATCGGGCTCGGGCGGGCGGTGGCGAGGGGACCGTGTCGCCCTTGACGGTCCCCAAGCCCCCGGATACACGGACGTTCCCCCGCGCGAAGGTGGCGGAATTGGCAGACGCACTAGCTTGAGGTGCTAGCGCCCGAAAGGGCTTAGGGGTTCAAGTCCCCTCCTTCGCACTCCTCCCCGGCACGAATGCCGGGGGACCAGCGCTCGCGGCCGTTTCCGGTTCTTGACCCTGCGGCCGTCTACACCGCACTATTCTGCGTTCGTGGGTCGGTATCGCGCACATGCCCGGGTGGCCATCGTGGTCGCTGTCGCCACGAGCGCTTGCGCCGCGATCGAGGGGCTCGATGCCTACGGGCCCGGGTCGGGCGGCAGCGACGCCGCGACGGACGGCCCGGTCGTCACGGGCGACTCGGGTGTCCCGCCGGGCGACTCGGGCGAAGAGGCCGTCGCGAGCGACGCTGACGCGGCCGCCTCCGATGCGACCGCGAGCCTAGACGGCGACGCGATGGCGATCGCAGTCAGCGACGCCCCCCCGTCCACCGACGATGCTCCGGAGTTCGACGCCGGCAACTGCATGATCGCGATGGTCGATCCGGTGCACGGGGTCTTCGTCGCGGGCGGCACCGACGGCGGGACCGATGGCGCCGGATGCGGCACGACGCCGAGTAGCCCGTGCGCCTCCATCGGCGCGGGGATCACGACCGCCACATCGAAGCCCGACGGGGCCGCACGGACCATCGTCTACGTCTCCGCGGGCGTCTACACGGAGAAGGTCACGCTCCCCGGGGGCGTGACGGTGCAGGGTGGCTGGCACTGGGGAGGCGGGTCGACGTGGACGTTCGACTGCACGGCCACGCCCGAGAGCGTGGTGGTCGTGCAGGCGCCGTCGACGTCGAACATGACGGTCGTCGCCACCAGCAACAACGGCATGACGGGGACCCTCTCCACCCTGACCGTCCTCAGCAAGCCCGAGGCGCAGCTCGGTGAGTCCCTCTACGGAATCTACGCGACCGGCAACAACACGCTGGTGACCCTCACGGATGTCGTCGTCACGATGCAGGCCGGAGGCGCAGGTCAAGCCGGCACCATGGGCGCCAACGGGAGCGCTCCCGCCACGTGCAGCCCCGGGGACGGCATAAGCGCCGCGGCGACCACCGTGGGGACGGTGGGCACCGCCGGCGCGGCGGGTGGTTTCTCGTCCTCCGGGTTCACCACGCACGGCGGCGCGACCGGCGGCAACGGCGTAGCGGGGGACAACGGTCCGGTCGGTGGCGCTGCGACGTCCGTCACATACACGGCGTGCACGGCGGTAAGTACGAATCCGGCCTCCTGCACGCAGAGCGGGACGCTGAGCTGCCTCGGGGGTCCCGGCGTCAACGGTTGCGGCGGAGGTGGCGGGAACGGCGGCACGGGAGGGTCCGGAGGCGGAAGCAGCGTTGCGGTCTTCGCGAGCAACGCCGCCGTGACCATCGTCGGTGGCGGTTTCGAGGCGGGCAACGGAGGCAGCGGGGGCCCAGGCGGCAGCGGTGGTGCGGGGGGCACGGGCAGCGCGGGAGCGGTTGGCCCCGCGACCCCGTGCCCGACGAGCTCGTGCTCCGCCACCCTGTGCATTCCGTCGGGAATGATGGTCACGAGTCCCGGCGGCCCGGCGCCTACGACCCCGGCAGGTCAGGGGAGTGCCGGCGGTGCAGGAGGCGGAGGCGCCGGCGGCGATTCGTACGTGATCGTGACCGTGGGCGCGGCCACCAACGCGCTCAATCTCTCACGCTCCGTGCCCCCGGCGCTGACGCCCGGCAAGGCCGGTCCGGCTGCGGGCACCGCTCCCAACGGCAGTGCGGCACCCCAGGCGATGTTCTAGACGACGTTCGAGGCCCTCCGCGGCTCCTGTCAGACCTCGTCAGAAGCTCCCCTGCATCGCCGCGACCCCAGCCGCCGCCCCGCCGCCGGGGCTCGACCCCGCACTCCCTGCGACGAGCGTCGTCGTGGTCAGCGTGACCGTCCCCCCGCCGCCGCTCATCACGGCGTACGAGTCGCCTCCCGCACCCCCGCCGCCCTGGCCGCCCGTGCTCCCGTGGCCACCGGTTCCACCCGCGCCGCCGGCGGCGCCCGTGACCTTGCTCCCCTGGTTGCATTGGAGGAAGTTGCACGACGACGGCGTGCACTGCGTCGACGAGCCCGCCGCACCGGCGCTCCCGCCCGCGCCCTGGCCTCCCGACCCCCCGGCACCGCCGTTGCCGCCGTTGCCCGCCGTGAGCGAGCCTGCCGCGACGGTCACCTGCGCGGCGTCGATGAAGAGAGCGACGCTGCTTCCGCCTCCGCCACCGCCGGCGCCGCCGCCTCCGCCACCGCCGCTGCAGCCGTTCTTTCCCGCCGTGCCGGTGCAGGAGGAGGCCGCATTCATGTTGCACGAGAGAATCTCCGTGCTGCACGTCGAGTACGACGTCGGGGTCGGCGACGGAGCGCCTGTGCCGTTGTCTCCGGCGTTCCCCGAGCTCCCGGTGTTGCCCGACGAGGGGGTGAAGCCGCTCGAGGAGAACGTACCGGCGCTCGCCCCGCCGCCTTGCGCGCCTGCCGTCGTGTTGCTCTGGCCGTCCCCGGAGGAGCAGCTCGACGGGGGAGAAGACCCGGTCGATCCCATGCCGCCCGTCTGCCCGCCCCCTCCGGCGACGACGTTCACCACGACGTCGGTCAGCGTGAGCTGCGTGTTCGAGCCCGTCGCGAACACTCCGTAGATCGACTGCCCCGGCTGCACGCTCGACGTCGCCATGCTGAGCACGGTCATCGTCGAAAACGTCGCGGCGCCGTTGATTGCGTTGGCGAGGACGGTGGTGTTCGACGACGCCGGCGCCTGCACCTTCACGACGCTGTCGGGCGCGTCGCTGCAATCGAACGACCACGTCGCGCCGCTGGCGTGCCATCCGCCCTGCACGGTCACGCCCGCGACGGGCTTCACCTCTTCGACGTACTTACCCGCGGAGACGTAGACGGTGGTGCGTCCGTTCGCGTGCGCGCTGGTGATGCCTGCGCCGATGGTCTTGCAAGGGGAGCCCGGCGACGTGCCGCAGCTCGCGCCGTCGGTCCCGCCCGTCGTGACGAAGATGCCCGTGCCGGCGTTGACGCTGGGGCCGGCGCAGGTGCCCGCGTCCTCCACGGGTCCGACGTCGTCGCCCGACACGTCCTCGGCGGCATCGCCGGTTACTGGGGTCAGCTCGTCGCCCGCGGCGTCGGCGGCGTTGTCCGTGACGCTCCCGTCTGTCCCATTAGCGCTGGAGTCCCCCTGTCCGATGATCGCGTGGTCGGGCGCCGACGAATCGGCTGCGCCGCAGCCGGCGGCGCACTCTTCGTACTTCGTCAGCCCCTCGAGCCCTGCGCATGCGCCAAGGAGCCCCGCGAGCGCGAACCCCGCGAGGGCAACCGAACCGCGCATACGCCCCATCTTTGCAAGAGTACCCGAACGGCTCCCTCGCAACCATCGGCGGCGCGTGGCCGATAGGGAGAGGTGAAAGAAAGATCCCCCTTTGCCGCCTCGTTGTGTGTCGCCGGCCTTGGCGGCCTCGCCCGCCTTGCCAGCCTCGGCGGCGTCTTCGCCGCAGCCCCTTCCTGCACCGGAGCGAGCAGCAGCGCTCAGATCCACGGCGCGCCCGGCAGCGAAGGCGGCGCCGACTCACTTGGCCCGTCCGGCGGCCAGTCCGGCGGCCAGTCCGGTATCCCGCCGCGCGCCGTGGCCTACGACGGCGGCGCGGCCGTCGAGGGAGCCGTCGGGCCCGACGGGGGAGCGGTGTCGCGCCTGTACTTCGCGGTCGTGGGCGACACGCGCCCGGTCGCGATGGACGACACGGCGGGCTACCCCACGGCAGTCATCTCGAAGATCTACGGGACGATGGACGCCCTCGTGCCGAGGCCGGCCTTCGCCCTGTCGACGGGCGACTACCAGTACACGTCGCCGTCGGGCGACCAGGCCCCGGCGCAGGTCGGCCTCTATCTCGCCGCGAGGGCCGGTTACCGGGGCGTCCTCTTCCCGGCGATGGGCAATCACGAGTGCACGGGCCTGACGGCGTCCAACTGCGGCGCCGGCAACGCCGACGGGACGCCCGGCGCCTACCGCGCCTACCTGGCGAAGCTCCTGGCGCCCATCGGCCAGACGAGCCCCTACTACGAGGTGGACGTCGACTCGAAGGCCGGCGCATGGACGTCGAAGTTCGTCTTCATCGCCGGCAACGCGTGGACGAGCGACGAGGAGACCTGGTTCGATCGCGCGCTCACCCGGACGACGACGTACACGTTCGTCGTGCGCCACGAGGGCTCCAACGCGACGGCCGCCCCGGGCGTCACTCCGAGCGAGCGCATCCTCGCATTGCACCCATACACGCTGGCGATTTGCGGCCACACGCACACCTACGATCATCCGAGCCGGCGCGAGGTCATCGTCGGCAACGGGGGAGCGCCGCTGAGCAGCAGCACGAAGGGGTACGGCTTCGCGGTCGTCGGCCAGCAGCCCGGCGGCTCGATCGCGGTCGACATGATCGACTACGCCTCGGGTCTGGCGGACCCGCGCTTTCGCTTCGAGCTGAACCCCGATGGCAGCTCGGCGGAGTAGCTACGAGAGGATTCGTTGCACGGCACGGACCGCGTCGCCGACGGCCGACACTCGGTCGCCGAGCGCCGCAAAGTACAGCATGCCGTCCCGCGTCGCGACAGCGCGCGTCGTCACGTCCCGCCCCCCGGTCGCGGCGTCGATGTCCGCGGAGGACGCTTTCCCCCAAGCGATGTCGCGCGCCGTCCGCACGAGGCCGACGAGGTCTCCGGGCATCCCCATCCCCGCGACGATGCGCCCGCCATCATCCAGTAGGACGAGCGCGGGTACATCACTACGGTCGGCCACCGCCTCGACAAGAAACTGCAGCGCCTCGTCGCGCTCTTCACTTCGCTTCGTTCGCCGTTCAATCATGCGACCCATCCTCGACCCATCGCCCCCCGATGGCCCACTTTCCCGCCCGCCCGCTCTCTCGCCCACCCACCGCGGGCGATCAGTCGGAAAGCGCCCCCTTCGTGGACGGCACCCCAGTCGCCCGCGGGTCGATCCTCACCGCTTCCCTGAGCGCCCGCGCCAGCGCCTTGAAGCTTACTTCAACGATATGGTGAAGGATCTCTCCGCGGTGAAGGACGAGGTGCAAGTTGCACTGCGCACCTCGCGAGAATGCTTCGAAGAAAACGGGGGCGAGCTCCACGTCCCACGTGCCCAGCTTCGCGCCGGCCGGAAGGGGCACCTCCCAGACGAAATGCGCGCGGCCCGACAGGTCGAGCGCGCACGTGGCGCGGGCTTCGTCCATCGGCAACGTCGACCACCCGTACCGGACGAGGCCCGCCTTGTCGCCGACGGCCTTCGCCACCGCCTGGCCGATGACGAGCCCCACGTCCTCCGTCGTGTGATGCCCGTCGATCTCGACGTCGCCGGTGGCACGGACCTTCAGGTCGATGAGCCCGTGACGCGAGAGCTGTTCGACCATGTGAGACAGAAAAGGTAGCGGCGTCTCGATGTCCGCCTTCCCGGTCCCGTCGAGATCGAGCGACACTTCGACGCTGGTCTCCTTCGTCTTGCGCGTGACGCTCGCAGGTCGGCCCATGTGCTTGGTGAGCCAAGTATCACGCGGGCGGCGCTGCGGGGCCAACTGGGCGGCGCGGACTGGTGGTATGGTTCGGGCATGGTGGCCGACGACGCCGACGCGGCGGCGCACGCCGAACTCGAGCTCGCGTTCGAGGGCGTCCCTCCGCAGGAGCGCGAACGCCTGATCGACCGCTACGGGCAGGAGCTCGTCGCCGGTACGGCCATCTTCCACGAGGGCACTCCGGCCACCGAGACCTTCCTCCTGCAGGCAGGCCGCGTGCGCCTCCTCAAGCGTGTCGGCATGTCCGATCGGGGTCTGGCCGTGCTCAAGGGTGGCGATCTGTTCGGCGAAGGTGCCCTGACGGGGGGAGCGACGTATGGCTCCACGGCGGTGGCCCTCACCGACGTCGTCGTCCTCGCCCTCGACCGGGTGACGTTTCGTTCGCTCATCGGCAGGCACCCGGCCATCGCCGCTCACGTCATCGATCAGCTGGTCCGACGCGTGCGTGACGCCGAGGATCAGATTGAGATCCTCATGCTCCGCGGGGTGCAGTCGAAGGTAACCAGCGCGCTCATCAAGCTCGCGGGACGGACGACGGGGTCCGCCGAAGTCACCATTTCGCCGGTCGAACTCTCCGCTCGAGTCGGCCTCGACGTCGAGGCGGTGAAGCGATCGATTCAACGCCTCCGGGATCGCCAGTACGTCGTCATCCGAGGTGAGCGCATCGAGATCCCCGACATCGAGGCCCTCCGCCGGCTCTACTCGCTGCTCGGAACGAAGGACGAGCTCGAGGGCCCGCCTGAACAAACGTAGAGGGTAAGACCCGCCCCGGCGTTGACGCGTGCCGTCGGCCTGGGGTAATCCCGAGGTCCCTTTGGAGGTGTGGCTTTTTTGCAACTGACTGGTGTAGCTTCGTTCGTTGCCCTCTCTCTGCTGTCTGCCGCGGTTGCGGCCTGCAGCTTCAAGGCGGCAAACGCTCCCAATCCCGAGCGTCAAAGCGAAGCCGAGTACGACGTCGCCCGCGATTACTTCTATAAGGGCCAGCCCCGACTGGCGCTCGAGCACTGCCGGAGGGCGGTCGAGCTCGATGGCGAGAACTCCAAGGCCCTCTACTTCGCTTCCGCGATTCACCTCTTCTTTTGCTCGGGAAAGCTCGAGCTTCGTGACCCGGATTGCCGCCTTTCCGATGCGGAAACGTACGTTCGCCGCGCCATGAAGGTCCAAGACAACTTTCGCGAGGCCAAGAACACCCTGGGACAGATCCTCATCCTCCAACAGCGGTACCCCGAGGCCATCGCCGACCTCGAGCCGCTCACGCGAGACCCCTCCTTCGAGTCCAGCTATCTGGCCTGGGGGAACCTCGGGTGGGCTCAAGTGCTCTCCGGCCAGGTCGACCGCGGGATCGAGTCGCTACGGAACGCGGTCACCGAGCCGCGCTTCTGTGTCGGCCACTACCGCCTCGGCGTCGCCTACGAGACCAAGGGCGACCTGGCCGCCGCGGAGCAGGCGCTCACGAACGCGATCGGCGTCGACGCCCCCGAGTGCAAGACGCTTCAGGCCGCCTGGCAGGCCCGAGCGCGAGTTCGCGCGAAGCTGGGCAAGGTGGCGGACGCCCGAGCCGACTTCGAGAAGTGCAGGGACATCTCGGTGGAGACCCTTGCCGGGCAAGCCTGCGTCGAGGCTCTGGCGAGGATCCAATGAGCCCCATCGATCCGGAGACCAAAGTGACCGACTTCGCGAACAACACCCTCGGCGGATATCTCAAGCAGCAGCGCGAGCGACGCAGCATGAGCGCGGCAGAGCTTTCCCGCGTCACGCGCATCCCGCGAGCCTCGATTGAGGCCATCGAATGCGACCGCTTCGACGAGCTCCCGGGCGAGGTCTTCGTCCGCGGTTTCCTCAAGGCCTACGCGCAGGCGGTGAGCGTCCTGCCTGCCGAGGTCCTCGCCCGCTACACGTCCAGCCGCCGGGTCGCCTTCGTCACGCCGCTCCCTCTCCAGACCCCGCTGCAGGCCGCCCGCGAAGGGCAGGGGCGGCGCTTCGGCGTCGCGATCGCGTTCGTCCTCCTCTTGATCCTGCTCTCGCTCGCCCTGTCGATTGTCCTCAAGCCACGCGGGCACGACATGCCGGCCGAGCTGTCTCAGCGCTCCGTCCGCGCCATGCTCGAGGGGTGAGTCTCATCGAGAGCGAGGCGCTCGTCGTCCGGACGGTGGAGTTCGGGGAGAGCGACGTCATCGCGACGCTCGTCACCGAGCAGGTAGGCAAGATCGCGGTCATCGTGCGAGGGGCGCGCAAGGGGTCGCGCCGCCTGGGCGGGGCCCTCGAACCCGTGCACACGATCGCGGTCCGGCTCGAGGACAAGGGAGGCGACCTCGGGACCCTCAAGGAGGCGCACATCGTTCGTCTCCGCTCCGCGGTCGTCGCCAACCTCGACGCGCTCGAGGCTGCGGGCATCGCGCTACGCTGGGCGAGGCACCTCTTCCCGCCTCGCACGGTGGAGCCTGAGGGGTGGCAGACGCTCGTGGAGCTCCTCGACGCGCTCGACGCCGGCGGAGGGTCTCCGCGGCCGAAGCTCGCGCGCGCGGGCCTGGCGATGCTCGCCGCGGTGGGTTACGCGCTCAACCTCGAGCGATGCGTCGTGTGCGGGCGGCCTTGCCCGGACGGGAAGGTCGCCTGCGTCGATCCCGCGCGCGGGGGGCTGGTGTGCCGGGCGTGCGGGGGCGCGGGGAGCGTGCTCCTCCCCGACGCGCGCGAGGCGGCACGCACGCTGGCGCGAGGGCCGTCGGGGGAGGTGACCGACAAGAGCGCCGAGGCCGTGCTCGGGCTGGTCGATCTCGCGATGGCAGCGCACGCTGGGTTCGAGCGTTAGATACTGCAGGCGCCCGATGACCAAAGACCCCCGACTCAAGCCCCTCGCCATCCGATCCCCCCGGGGCGCGCGGACCACCGAGATCGACTGGGCGGACGGCCACAAGGGCGTCTACCCGCACGACGTGCTCCGCGGTTATTGCCCCTGCGCCGGGTGCCAGGGGCACTCCGGGGACATCGGCTTCGTCGAGACGAAGGGCGACCAGCTTCAGCTCGACGACATCGAGCCGGTTGGCGGGTACGCGCTGGCCCTCAAGTGGTTCGACGGCCACGCGAGCGGCATCTATTCGTTCAAATACCTGCGCGCGCTCTGCCAGTGCACGACCTGCAGCACGCCCGATCGCGGCGTCCGGCCGCGTCTCTAGCACATGCCCGTGCAGGAGAACCCTCTCCCCCCTCGCGCCCTCTCCGCTGGCGGAGACGGGGAGGAGATCGCCGAGGGCAGGCGCGAGCGCAGCCGGCTCGTCGCGCGCGCCGGCGTGGTCGGGGCGGGGACGCTGGCGTCGCGGGTCCTCGGGCTATTGCGGGACATGACGCTCGCCGCCGTCTTCGAGCGCGCCGCGACGGACGCGTGGTGGGTGGCCTTCACCATTCCCAACGCCCTCCGCCAGCTGCTCGGCGAGGGCGCGGTGGCGAGCGCGGTCGTGCCGGTGCTGTCGCAGAAGATCGCGAGGGACGGCGACGAGGCCGCGAAGATCTTCTTCGCGCGTGTCCGGGGCGTCTCTCTCGTCGCGCTCGCCGTCGTGACGGTGCTCGGGGTCACGTTTGCCGGTCCCCTCACGGAGCTCTTCGCCTCGGGTTACCGCGCACGCCCGGGGGAGCTCGAGCGCACCGTGGCGCTCACCCGCGCGGTCTTCCCGTACATCTTCTTCATGGGCACCGCGGCCCTCGGGATGGCGGCGCTCAACGCGAACAAGCGGTTCGCGGTCGCGGCGTTCGCCCCCGGCCTCCTCAACGTGGCTCTCCTCGCGGCGGCCATCGGTCTCCCCGGAGTGCTCGCGGCGACGGGGCACGACCCCGTCCTCGCCCTGGCTGTGGGCGCGTTGGTCGGCGGGCTGCTCCAGGTGGTGGCGCAATGGCCCGCGCTTCGCGCCATCGGATACGCGAGGGTCCCGCGCTTCGTGCTGGACGAAGACGTGCGCGCGGTGCTCCGCCGCATCGCGCCGCTCACGTTCGGCATCGGGGTCTACTACGTCGATCTCGTCCTCTCGCGGAGGTTTCTCTCGGAGGTGGGCGTGGGCGCCCAGAGCTACTTCTCGTGGGCCATGCGCCTGTGCGATTTCCCTCAGGGCATCTTCGTCATGGCCCTCTCCACGGCGGCGCTGCCCTCCCTGTCCGCCCTCGCGGCGAAGGGGGCAAAGGACGAGCTGACGAAGACGTGGGCCCACGGCATGAACCTCACCATGTTCGTCGCGCTGCCGGCGAGCGCGGCGCTCGTCGTCATCGGCGAGCCCATCGTCGTCGCTCTCTTCCAACGAGGCGCATTCGACGCCCAGGCGGCGCACGAGACGGCGCGCGCTCTCGCATGGCAGGGCGGCGCGATCTGGACGGTGGCGGCCGTAAGACAGACCGTGCCGGGGTTCTACGCGGTCGGGGACACCCGCACTCCCGTGGTGGTCAGCGCGATCGACCTCTGCGTCTTCATCGCGCTGGCGACCGCACTTCGAGGGCCCATGGGCCATGTCGGCATCAGCGTCGCGGTCGCCGGATCGAGTGCGGCGCAGATGGTGCTCCTGCTCGTGGGGCTACGTCTTCGCCTGGGAGCGATCGGCGCCGGCGGGATGCTCCGCTCGACGGCGCGCACGCTTGCCGCGGCGGTCGCGGGGTCGGCCGCGGGGTGGGGCGCCGCATGGATCGCGGCACCACGTGGACCCGCGGGCGCGATCGCCCGAGCGCTGCCTGGTCTCGCCGGGATGGCGGCATTCACCGCGGTCTTCGTCGCGGCGGCGCGGGCCATGCGCTCCCCGGAGCTGCAAGAGATCGTGGACGCCGTGCAAAGGCGGCTACAGAGGAGGGGAGAGGCACGATGAGACCGACGGAACCGACCCGCGTGGTGGAGGCGACCTTCGTCGCAGGCGCGGTGGACGCCGGCTCGCTGCCCCCGCCCACGCTGGTCGAAGTCGCCTTCGCAGGCCGGTCGAACGTGGGAAAGTCCACGCTGCTCAACGCGATGATGGCACGGCGCGGGCTCGCGAGGACGAGCAACACCCCCGGATGCACCCGCCAGCTCAACATGTTCGAGCTCCGCTGCGGCGACGGCCTCGCGCTGCGCTTCGCGGATCTTCCGGGTTACGGATGGGCGAAGCGGTCGAAGACCGAACGGGCGCAATGGCAGGGGATGATCGAGGGGTACCTGAAGGGGCGCGCCGGGCTCCGGGCGGTCGTCGTGCTCGTCGACGTCCGGCGTGGAGTCGAAGACGAGGAGCGGCAGCTCATCGAGTTCTTGCATCAGCCGCGAGACGTGAGCGGGAAGGTCGACGTCATCCTCGTGGCGACCAAGGTCGACAAGATCGGCGCCGCCAGGAGAAAGCCGGCGCTCGAGAAGGTGCGGAAGGGAGCCGGCGCCGGGCTCATCGGCTTCAGCGGCGTGACCGGTGAGGGGAGGGAAGAGCTCTGGGGGCGGATCCGCGACGCGGTCTTGTGATCGACCCGTCGCGCCCGCTACCGCGCGGCTGGCACGACGCTCGCACAACCCCTGGCGCATGTGGCTCGAGGCGATCCTGACCAAGGACGACGTCCGGGACGTCTTCGCGCAATTCACCCCGCTCGAGATTCGCCTCGGCGAGAACGGCAAGCTGCTTCTCGCCTCGCCGAAGGAGGTCTCGATGATCCCTGGCGAAGGGGTGAGCGTCGTATGCGACGCGACGCTCCACTGGCCGGTGCTGGGCATCGACATTCCCGTCCATATGCGTGGGCTCACCGTCCTCATCCACCCGATCGTGCGGCCGGATCCCGATTGCCGTTGCGGGGTTCTCGCCTTCACGCTGCAGGTGAACCACGCCGGCGTGTCACTTCTGCCCTCCGTCGTCGACGGCCGCGTCACGTCTCTCCTGAACGAGGAGCTCCTCAAGAAGCACATCGAGCTCTCCTGGGACTTCGGTCGGACGCTGACCCACGTCTTCGCGATGCCCGAGGCCCTGGCTTCCGCCGCGGCGCTGAGCCTCAACGTGATCGCGGGGACGGTGAAGATCACCGACGACGCCATCGGCTTCGCGGTAGGCATGGGAGCCGAGGTTCAGCCGCGCCTGGGGACGCTCGACCGGCGGTCCGCATGACCTCGCCTCCGGACCGCGGGGGCACTTCACAACCGGTCGCGTCCGGTCTTTGGCAGATTGCGAAAGACTTCACCGCGCTGGCGAAGGACTCAGGGGAGCGCTGGGTGGACGACGCGTGCTACCGCCTCGGGGCGTCGCTGGCCTATTACGCCCTCTTCTCGATCTTCCCGCTCTTGCTCCTCTCGGTGACCGCGATCGGATTTCTTTGCGGTGACGACACCGCCCGCCAGAAAATCCTGAGCTCCATCGGCAGTCCGAGCCCCGAATTCCGCACCCTGCTCGATCAGACCCTCCAGAGCATGCAGACGCACCGTACGGCCCGCGGGGTCGGCGCGATGGTTGGCTTCGTGGCCCTCTTTATCGGAGCCAGCGGCGTCTTTTCCGAGCTCGAGTCGTCGCTCGACTTCATCTGGAGGGTCGAGTCCAAGCCAGCGAGGAGCATCTGGGTGATCATCCGCCAGGCCGTCATGTCCAAGGCGGTGTCCTTTGTCGTCGTCATCGGCGCGGCGATCGCCCTTCTTGCGTCTCTCGGTATCAGCACGGCGCTCCAGGCCGTCGGGAGCGTGGCGGAGGCGGACGGCGGCGCGGGAGCCACCGTGTGGGAGATCCTCGAGATCGGTGCCTCGCTCGTCTTTCTCGCGGGCCTCTTCGCGGCCATCTATCGGACCGTGCCGCAGACCGACATAGAATGGCGCGACGTCCTCGGGGGCGCGTTCCTGGCCTCATTCCTGTTCGCGGGGCTCAAAGGGCTGCTCGCGTGGTACCTGGCCCACATCGGGAACTACGCGGCGTACGGAGCTGTGGGAGGCGTTCTCGGGCTCTTGACGTGGATCTACGTCGCGAGCCTCATCGTCTTCTACGGAGCGGAGTTCTGCCGCGTGTACGCGGAGCGATATGGCAGCGTTGCACGAGCGAACAAGGACGCCTCAGTCGCTCCGCCCGTCAGCCCCCGCGTCTCCCGGAATGCCGCCGTCAGGGGACTCGGGCATCTGTGATTCATGGATCGTGTGGCCCGTCTGTTCAGGCTGGCCCTCGGGGTCGTCGATCTGGCCTGCGGTCGGGTTGCCCGAGGCCAGCGCTGCGGGATCGGCGAGTTTGCGGTTCTGGGCATCACGCCATGCGCCACCCGCGTAGTAGACCGTCCCGTCGTCGCCTCGAACCATCGTCCATGGCGAGTACCGAGCGCCCACGGGAGGCACGACCCACCGTCCCGTGCGCCAGTTCCACCGGCGTCCCTGCCAGACCCACTCGCCGTCGAGCCACACGGATCCGCTTGCCGGCTGCTTGGGTACGACTTCGGCGCGTGCGGGCGGCGGCGCGTACTGCACGGGCGCGAGGGCGTCCGTAGGCTGCCCGACGTACCCAGGTTTGGGCAGGTCGCTCGCGCACGCGCAAAGGACGAGCACCGACATTCGCGCAAGGGAGCGCACCATCCCTTCCGCTAGCACGATTGATGCTCGGGGCCGGGGCGTGCCTGAGCATGCTTGGGGATTGCGCTGGCTTGCGGCCTCGGCGCCGGGGCTCGCGCTCGTCTGCGGGTGCGCGTCGGTCGCTCCCGGTCAGCAGGCCATCGATTCGGTTTCGATCCACGGCGCCCATCACGTCGACGAGTCGGACATCCAGGACAAGCTGGCCACCGAGGAGAGCCCGAAGTTTCTCGGTGTCTTCGGCGGCGTCATCTACGACTACGAGATCTTCAACGCCGCCACCCTGCAGAGGGATCTCGCGCGAGTCGAACGCTACTACCGCGCGCGCGGTTACTACTCGGCGCATGCGCGCGCCGGTCGAATCATTCCGGGCATGGATCGCCACGTCCGCGTGGAGATCGTCGTGGAAGAAGGACCCCCCACCGTCAACGGCGATCTGGTCCTCGAAGGGATCGACCACCTCACCCCCGGGTTGCAGGCGGCCATCAGGGTCGCCGCGCGCGCGGCGATACCGAGAGGCAAGCCCTTCGAAGAGGAGAAGGGTACAGCGTGCGAGAGTGACGCGCGCAAGGCGCTGACGACGCTCGGGTATGCGTACGCGGCGGTCAAGCGCGATACGTACGTCGACGTCGTCCACCGCGTCGCCAATACGACCCTCGTCATCACGCCCGGCGACACCGCCACCTTCGGGCCGATCATCATCCAGGGCCTCGATCCGGACGGTGCCGGGCCGCGGCCTCGGGAGATCCCCGAGGCGCCGCTGCGGCGAGCCATCGACATCGAGCCCGGTGAGCCGTTCTCGAGCGCGCGCGTCGACGCGGCCATGACCGCGCTGCTCGACTTGGAGGTCTTCGCCGCCGTCACGGTCGTGCCCGACCTGTCGCACCCCGAGACGCGCGTCGTCCCGCTGACGATCCACGTCGAGCCGAGCAAGCTGCGGCAGGTGCGCCTCGGCGTCGGCGTCGAGTTCGATGAGATCAAGACCGAGCTTCACCTCATCGCGGGCTGGGAGAACCACAACTTCCTCGGCGGCCTTCGCGACTTCTCCGTCAACTTCCAGCCCGGCGTCGTCTTCTACCCGACCCGCATCAACAGCATCGTGGCTCCCCAACAGCTCTTCTTGGAGGAGAAGCTTCGCATGGAGCTCAAGCAACCGGGATTCATCGAAGCGCACACCGAGGGGTTCATTCGCCCGGAGTTCAACGTCTTCCCGCTCCTCGTCGAGACCAACCCCCTGCCCACCGACCCGGTGGTCGGCTACCGGGAGCTCAAGGGGGCTGTCGGCGTCGATCGCACGTTCTTCAAGAAGCTCTACGTAAACCTGAGCTACGACGGGCAGGTCGAAGATCCGTTCAGCTACAAGGAGCCGCTCAATCCGGACCTAAGCACCCTCGTTATCCTATATCCCGAGCTCATCGCCCACCTCGACTTCCGGGACGACCGCGACCACCCCCACTCGGGGTTTTACCTCGGGAACGATCTTCAGATCGCAGGCGGCATCTTCGGCGGCGGCCCACGCGACGTGAGGGAGCAGCCGGAGGTCCGTACGTACGTGCCGCTGGGCCCCAAGGTGACCTTTGCGAGCCGCGCGTCGGTGGGCTTTCTGGTTGCGTCGAACTACGGGAACGTCGTCCAAGAGCACCTGAACGATGCGGTGACTCCGGCGAACGAGCAATCGCGCGTCAGCGACATCGAGACCGTGTTCTTCCGCGGCTTCTTCTCGGGCGGCCCGACCTCCAACCGGGGCTTCCCTCTTCGCGGAGTCGCGCCGCACGGCATCGTTCCATTCCTCAATCCGGCGACGGCCTCGCAGCAGGCCGCTACGTCCTGCGACCCGCAGGCCCAGAACTACGACCCGAGCTCGACCAACTGCTCCATTCCCATCGGCGGCTTCACGTTGTGGGAGTTCTCCAACGAGGTGCGGTTCCAGATAAAGGGCCCGATCTCCGGCGCGACATTTTGCGACATGGGCGACGTGTCGCCCCGGCAGCTCGGGCAGCCTCAAGCGTTTCGCCTCGACCACTTGCACCTATCGTGCGGTCTCGGGGGCCGTTACGACACCCCCGTAGGGCCTCTGCGTGTCGACGTCGGTTACCGCGTCCAGCCGCTGCAAGTCCTCGGCTATGCGAACGAAACGGCAGCTTACAACGCCGATCATTCGAACGGAGTCCAGCCGACGTTCTTTGGGGGCTCGTCGCTGGGGTCAGGTATCCCGATCGCGATCGCGATCGGCATCGGAGAAGCATACTGACGATGGCCGCCCCCCCGCACAGGCCGCTATGGCACCGTGCTCTGCGGTTCGTCGCCTATGCTCTGGCAGGCACGGTGGCGCTGGCCGTCGTCCTCACCGTTTCGGTCGAGCTCGTCTCCAACCTGCCGTTCGCGCGCCGGTTCGCCGCGCGCGAGATCACCCATGTCCTCGATCCGATCCTCGAGGGGAAGATCATCATCGAGAACATCGGAAGCCTGCACCTCGGGAACGTCGGAGGAATCGACGTCCGCATCCAAGCTCCCGACGGCACGACCGTGATCACGGCGCGGGGCGTCCGCGGGCGGATCGCGCCGATTGCGGTCGTCACGTCCCTTCTCCGGCACGGGGAGCTGCGCCTCGACGTCTTCGACTGCGACGCGGAGTCGATAGACGTCAATCTGGACACCGACGACTCGGGTGCCCTGAAGCTCGCGTCCGCCTTTCAGCCCGCGCATCCGTCGGCTCCTCCGCCTCCCGGCGCCCCCCCCGGTCGCGCGATACACCTCGAGTTCCCCCACGTCGCGACGCACCACTCGCATGCGCACGGGCAGATGAAAGGCGCTCCCCCGATCGACACCGATCTCGACGGTCTACTGGCATCGGTGAGCGTCCTCCCCGGCGGCGTGACCGTGGACGTCGCCCACGTCGAGCTAACGGCCCGCGGAATGCCGCAGGGTGCCAATCCTCACGGCACGATTCAGGGGCGCCTCGCCGTGCCATCGGGCGAAGGAGAAGTCATCGAGGCCAACGCGTCGTTCGCGGGCACCGTCGGCGGCATACCGACGACTGCACAGGGGACCCTCCGGGGTGACCGGCTCGACGCGAGCGTCGACGTGCCGGAGGTCGCGGCAGAGAAGATTCGAGCGCTCTCGCCCCAGGTGCCGATGTACCAACCCGCGGCAGCACATGCCGAGGGCCACGGGCAGCTCTCCAGCCTGGGGGTGACCGCTCGAGCCAGTGTGGGCGGAGGCCGGATCGATATGCGGGGAACCGTCACGCTGATGGGACGGCTCGGCGGGGCGGTTGCGCTGGACGTACGCAAGATGGATCTCCGTGCGTTCGTGCCCGCCGCGCCGCGTTCGAGCGTGGACTTTCACACGGATGTCCACGCCGACACGAGGGCGGACGGGCTGCTCTCCGGCGCCTTCAGCCTCGACGTACCCGAAGGGGGGAGCCTGGCCGGACAGAGCATTCCCGCGGCGACGTTCCGAGGTAATTTCGACCAGAAGCCCGGCGACGCCGTCTTCGTGGTGGAGACGACGGGCAACGTGTCCGAGCCCGGAGCACCCATCGCCCTCAGCGCGCACGCCCGGACGGGCGAGCCCGCGCCCGTCGTGGACTTCGTCGCGAGCAGTCAGATCGATCGCCTCGCCGACGTGCGCCGGGCGGGCGGCCTCGGTCCTGGCAGCGCGAATGTCCGGGTGGCAGGAGTCGTCACGGTCTCGGAAGAGCCGTCGTTCGACGCGACTGTCGACGCCGACGTCGTGGGGCTTGCTCACGGGCCCGTTCACGTGGAGAGAGCAAGGCTCGAGGCGAGGGCGTTCGGGCCACTGTCGTCGCCCACGCTGAAGGCCGCGGTCGACATCTCACGGGGCGCGACCGACGTGCACGCGAGCGTGGATCGAATACGCGAAGAGGCCGGGCGGCTCGACGTGGAAGGAATCTCGATCACCGGCCTGGGTGAGCCCGTCCACGGTGCGTTGCACGTACGTCCCCAAGAGGTCGCCGTACAGGCGGAGTCGAAGGGCCTGGCATTGAAGTCGCTGGGTTATCTCTTTGGAATCGAGGACGACCTCCGGCGGGGGCGCCTCGCCTTCTCGGCTGACTTCTCGGGTCGCCGCAGCGGTGCCCAGGGCACGGTCAAGCTGGATATGACTGACGTCTGCATCGGACATGTCGATGGATTGAGCGGGAATATCGACGTCTCCATGGACGGCCGCAAGATCGCGGGTTCGATCGACGCGGCTGCCGAAGGCGTCGGGACGCTGAAGGTGGCGAAGCTCGACCTCGAGGTGGGCGGTAGAGGGCCTCTCGAGTGGGCGTCGTGGCGGCGCACATGGGGAACGTTGGACGTCGACGGGCAGGCGGACCTGAGGAAGTTGGTCGCCTTGCTGCCCCCCAATTCGCTGCCCTTCGCGATCGTGGCGGGTCAGCTGGCACTGAAGGGTCACGCCGAACGAGACGCGGAGTCCGACGTGACGCCTGATCTGTCCGTCGCGTTGAAGACGTCCAACCTGGTTCTCTCGCCGCAGCAGGCTCCCGACGAGAAGGGAGATCCCACGCTGACCCATCCGGGGAGATGGCAAATGGTGGGCGTCGACGTGCAGGTCGACGCCGCGGTGAACGGCAAGACGGGAGCCACCACGGTCGACACTCATCTCGTCGACAAGCACGGCGAGTTCGCGTCCCTCGAGGCGAAGAGCGCCGCGATACCGTACGGGGCTCTCCTCTCTTCGAGCGACGGGGTGGCGGCGCGACTGATGAACGTCGTCGTCTCCGCCACCCTCACCGTGCCCACGCGCAAGCTCGCCGAGCTGCCCGATCTCCTCAGGCCGGAGGGTGCGAGCGGCGAGGTGGAGGGAACGATCGCCATCCAGGGCACCTGCATGAAGCCAAACGTCGACGCGCATCTGACGGCGCGATCGGTCAAGTTCGACACGTCGCCGCTCCTCACCTCGCTCGACGCGGAAGTCACTGCGAAATACGACGGGGCCCGCGGCGACGTCGCTCTCGACGTGCGCTCCGGATCCGGACCGCTCATGCACGCGACCGCGAAGGCAAGCGCAAGGGTGGCGGACTTCATCGCCGGTTCGGCGGGCGACAAGCCCTGGGACGCGTCGGCGGAGGCGACGCTCTCCCGCTTCCCGCTCGAATCCATCGCTCCCCTTGCCGACCGGCACCTTCACGGTAGCGTGAGCGGCCGCTTCGAGCTCACCGGCTTGCACAAGGACGCACGCGCGACGGCCGATCTGGACCTCGATGGCCTGCGCGTCGGCAAAGCCCACTACGGCAAGGGAAAGATGACCGCCGGGTTCGACGGGCACACGCTGAGCGCGAAGCTGCGTCTCGACCAGCAGGGAGGCTTCGCAAGCGGAGAGGCGAAGATCGGCATGCTCTGGGGGTCGAACCCTGCCCCTGCGCCGGATCCCGCGGGCTCGATGCAGGCGTCGCTTCAGGCCAAGCATTTCAGCGCGGCGTTCCTCCTGCCTTTCGTACAGACGACGATGGACGAGATCGACGGAACCATCGACGCCGACGCGCAGCTCTCGAGCGCGGCGGGAAAGAAGCCCGAGATGAGCGGCTCGGTCGTCTTCGCCAACGGGCTCGTCGAGCTTGTCGCGCTCGGGCAAGAGCTCCACGCGGTGAACGCCAAGGTGACCTTCACTCCGGACGGCGTCGTCAAGCTCGAGAGCATGTCGGCGCAAGGAATTGGCGGCAAGGTCACGGCGTCGGGCACGGCGCACGTGGACGGCACCGCACTCGTGGGCGCCGAGGCGACCGTGAACATCGCCAAGAAGGACGCGATGCCGCTCGACGTGCAGGGGGCAAACCTCGGCACGGTGTACGGGCAGTTCGTATTGAAGGCCGCGACGTCCGGCGATCGCAAGATGATGAACCTCGACATGGACGTGCCGTCGTTGCACGTCCTTCTTCCGGAGGCCTCCACGCACTCGGTGCAGGATCTGGACGAAGCGCCGTCCCAGGATCACGTGGGGGTCTACGCCTCGCCGGGGCGGTTCGTGGTCCTTCCGATCGACGGCGATCCGGCGGGGGTGTCGAAGAATGTCGTGACGTCGACGGGGGCCTCGCTCGCCGTGGCCGTCCACCTGGGCAAAGACATAGAAATTCGAAGGGGAACGGACATCAGGGTGACTCTCGAGGGCACCCTGAACGCCAAGCTGGGCCAGAAGACCGACGTCACGGGTCAAATCCGGCTGCTCGGGGGCAAGCTCGACGTGCAAGGCAAGAGCTTCGAAATCGAAACGGGGACGGTGACGTTCGTTGGGGACCCGTCGAACCCGTTGATCAAGGTGACTGCCGGGTGGACCGCAGAGGACGGGACGCGGGTGTTTGCCGACTATGTCGGCCCGCTCAAGACGGGCAAGGTGACGTTGCGCTCTGAGCCGGCGCGCCCGAAAAATGAGATCGTGGCGCTCATCCTCTTCGGCACGGCCGACGGGTCGCAGGCGACGCCCTACGCGACGCCCCAGCCGGACGTGGGCACGAGGGCGGGGACGACGGTCGGAGGCTTCGCGACGGCGGGGCTCAGCAAGGGGCTCGACAAGCTGACGGGTATGGACATCACGGCGAAAATCGACACGAGCCAGCAGAACCCGCGGCCCGAAGTGGAGGTCCAGATTGCCAAGGACATCTCGCTCCAGCTCGCATTCGTGCTGGGCCAGCCGCCGCCGGGGACGAATCCCGACACGACGTACGCGACCATCGACTGGCGCTTCATGCGCAGCTGGTCGCTCGAGACGACGTTCGGCAACCTGGGAAGCTCGATCGCCGACGTCGTCTGGCAGCACAGGTATTAGTGACTGGAAACGGGATGCCTATCTCGCCTTCGACAGGCGCGGTCGCGCGTGCATCGTGTGCGTCAGGACCAAAGCTCCGATCCCGCCAAGGGCAGAAAAGAAGAGCTGCCATGAGCGCGCATGAGGAAAGGCCCCCGGCATGGCGAGCGCGCCTATGAACCCACCCATCACTGCGCCCGCCATCCCCGCCGCGAAATTGAGTGCGATCCCCGCCGCTCCGCGTCGGAATGGATGAGTCATCGCCACGAGGCTTGCGGCCGCGCCAATCGCCGCCCAAGCCATTACATCGTCAATCATTGGAAAGCTCCTCTCTTTTCATCCGGCTCATGGCGCCGTCTTGCCATTCACACTTCGACCTCGCAGAGCCACCATTCGTCCTCCGGAAGGCCCTTGAGGGCATCTACGAGAACGCCGGGCGGCCCGCGCAGGAGGACCCGCTCGCCCGGGACGGTATCGCCGAGCTTTCCGCGAGCGATTCGTCCCGTCCTGATGGCGCCACCCTCGAGCCACTGGGCAAGCTCGCCGTTCAGTCGAGCGGCGCCGTCGGGCCGGAAGAGATCATAGGGAACGCGAAAGATGGGCTCGTCGGCTGGACGCTCGAAGACCTCTTTCCGCACGATATTGCGAAGTCGAATGGTCATCACGGTGCGACCTCCGAGTTGGTGGGACGAATGGGTGAAATGCGCGGAGTGGCGGCCGTTCAGTCGGGCGGGCCACCCGATAGTGATGTGACGGAGGAGACACGCTGCAACGATTGTGCCCCTATCGCGAACGAGAACGTGAGTGCAGCCGAGAGCTAGGCGAAGGGGAGTTGCAGGGAAGCCTCACATGTGGCGGTCCTGCCGTTCGGGTGCATCGGGATCGCGATCTGCATGGGAAACCCTCTCGATGGCGAAAGCCAAGGAGAGCCATGCTCAATCGGAGGATCCAATGAATCGTTCCATGACATCGTTCGCGATTATCGCCCTCATTTCGTCCTCGATCGCCGCGTGCGACAAGCCGGGCGAGACGGAACAAAAAAAGGAGATCGCGGCGACTGATCAGGCGGCCCAGGCAAGAGCCCAGGCGGATCACAACGTCCAGGCCGCGCAGGCTCAGTCGAACAGAGACGTCGCCTCCGCGCGGGCAGACTTCGAGAAGAGCCGGGAGGACTATCGGCACGGCCGCCAGCAGGATCTTGCGGACGTAAATAGGAAGATTGCCGATCTCGAGGCCAAGCAGCCGACCGCGACGGGGAAGGAGAGGGCCACGCTCGATTCCAACCTACCGATGCTGCGGTCGCGCAGGGACGCGTTCGTCGTCGACCTGCAGCGCCTCGACGACGCCACGCCCGCTTCGTGGGACGGAGCTCGTGCGAGCCTCGACAGGGAGTGGGACGCGCTGAAGACCGCGCTTGCTCAGGTTTCGTAGAGCAGCGCGTCGGGCCGACCTGTCCCGAGACCGAGCGACGGCGCGAGTCTTGCGACGGGGGATCCAATGACAGTGAACCTGACCGTCTACGGCCAGACGGACGTCGGTTTGGTCCGGAGGACGAACGAGGATGCCTTCACCGTCGCGGACCTCACTGGAGGCAGCCTTCTCGACCACCAGCGGATGACCCGCTTCGAGGTCGGTCGGCGGGGAGTTCTCCTCGCGGTGTCGGACGGCATGGGGGGTCATCAGGCTGGCGAGATCGCAAGCGCGCTCGTCGTGGAGTCACTCCGTCGGTCGATGGTCCACCAAACCGGCGGCGGGGCCTCCGACGCCTTGCTCGAGAAGGCCACCCTGCAGGCCAATCGCGAGGTATGGGCGGCGGCGCACTATCCCGGTCGCGAGAACATGGGGGCGACACTCACGGCAGTGTTCGTGCACGACAAGACGGCCTACATTGCAGAGGTCGGCGATTCGCGAGCGTACCTTCTGCGCGGCGGCGAGATCGCGCAGGTGACGCGCGATCAGAGCTACGTCCAGTTGCTGGTCGATTCGGGGGCGATGAGCCCGGCGGAGGCCAGGGACTCCAACTTCAGCAACATCGTGCTTCAAGCGATGGGCCTGAAGCCCGAGGTTACCGTGGCGATGGGTCGGCTCGCTCTCCGCCAGCGAGACTGCCTCATCCTTTGCTCCGACGGTCTATCGAACAAGGTGAGCGCCGACGAAATGCGCCACATGGTTCTCTCGTCCCCACGTCTGGACACGGCATGCGCCGGTCTGATCGACGAGGCAAAGCGTCGAGGCGGTGACGACAACATCACCGCGGTCGTGGCGGGCGTAGACGGGGACCTTCCGCCCGTCGCATCGGGTGAACGTATTTCGGAGACGCTCTTCGTGGTCAGGGAGTATCAGCCCTCGCGAAGTCGGACCGCCGCCCGGTGACCGTGCGAGAGATTTCGCCGAAGACGCTGGTCCTTGCCGTCGTCGTCTTCGCCGGCGCATGGATAGCCGTCCAGCTCCTGCCCGTCTTTCTGGTCCTCGTGGTTACCTTGTTCCTCGTCGGCACGATGAGCCCGGCGGTCGAGTGGCTCGAGGCGCACCGGCTGAAGCGACCCTGGGGAATCGCCCTCGTCTTCGGCGGAGGAGCGATCGCGACCGCGCTCGTGGTCGCACTCACCGCTCCCGCTCTTGCCGAGCAAGTGACTGCACTCGTCAAGCAAGAGCCGAAGATTCGAGACTACCTGGCGAACACGCTGGCGCGCTCGCGGCTGAGCGCGCCGCTGGCAGACTCGCTCCGCAGCGTGCGCTACGAGGCCCTGGCGTCGGCCGTCGCCTCTACGGCGCTCCGCTATTCGACCCGCGTCGTGGAGGTGGTCGCGTACGCCGTCAGCGCGATATTTCTCGCGCTCTACATCATGATCGATCGGGACCGCCTCCGGGGCGGCCTGTTTGCGGTCGTTCCGCGGACTCACCACATGCGGCTCTCGCGGGTGCTCGTCAACCTCGAGACGATCGTCGGCGGATACATTCGCGGCCAGGTGATCACGTCCGCGCTCATGACGCTCTTCACGGTCGCCCTTCTCACGGTCTGTCGCGTCCCCGACGCGATCGCCCTCGGGGTCCTCGCCGGGGTCGCCGACGTCCTTCCCTACGTAGGGGTCTTTCTCTCCATCGGGCCGGCGGCGATTGCAGCGCTGTCGGTGAGTCCTGTGATCGCGGGCGTCATCGTGGTTGCGCTTGTCCTTTACGAGGAGTTCGAAAGTCGGTTCCTTGTTCCACGCGTCTACGGTCGCGCCCTTCGCCTGCCGTCCTCGGTGGTGCTGTTCTCCTTACTCGTAGGAGGGACCCTCATGGGGATCATAGGCGCGCTGCTGGCGCTTCCGTTCGCCGCCACCATCCGCATGCTGGTGGAGGAGCTCCGGTTCGAGCTGCCAGGCGAGCAGGTCGACGACTCGAGGCTACGCGCGAGAGACGACCGCGCGGAGCTCGAGTACGAGAGACGAGCGGACGGGATATGCGCCGAGCAAGCCGCCGCGATTGCGGTGGAGATCGCCGAGCGCAAGAACCCGTAGCGGGGTTGCCCAAGCCCAGCCTCAGAATGTTCCGATCGCCTGCATCCCGTATCCACCCTGGCCCATCTGGGCGGGGGTCAGATGCAACGTCGGACGCAGATCGGTGGCGGTTCGGACCGTCGTGGTCTCATGAGCCGTGCTGAGGAAGCCTCCGATGATCGTCAGCGCACCGATTGCCTGGAAGACGCCGTCCACGACGATGAACACCTTCGCGGTGTTCTCTCCGTTGCACGAGGTGCCGGGGGCGCAACCGGGACGCTGGGTGAGATCGATCCATGGGCCGGCAATCGGAACGAATAGCGTGCGATCGGCACTGAGGCCGCTCGTCGCCCCCACGACGACCGCCGGCAGATACGAAAGCGCGAAGATGCCGACCCCGCTTCCCACCATGGCCATGCTCGGCCCGGTTGCCTGAGAAGTCGTTCTTTCCGTCGTTACGGGCGCCGCGGGCGCCATTGGTTCGACGACCGCCGTCGGGGGTGCGTCTTCTTGGGCCCAGGCCGTCGCGGGAACCGCGGACATGATGGATCCGAATACGGCAATCTTCAGAATGGGAAGCCTCATGATCAATGTCTCCTTTTCATGTAGAGACAACTGCAATCGGCGATCCATCTCGGCAAAAGGACACATGGAGAATGCGCCACGTCCGCGCTGCCGCAGTGTGGCGCATATGGGCCGTTATTCGTCCTTTTGGGGCTCCGGCGATGACGACGGTTCCGCGGTCCCGGGAGGAACAGCGTTCGTATCGAGTGTCTGCTCGAGGGCCGCCATGACGACGTGCGGATCCACGTGCTCTTGCATGACCTCGGCGACCTCATCCACCCGATTGCGAACGCTCGGAAGATCGCGGCGAAGCTCTTCGAGGAGGGCGATGAGCTTCGCGACCTTCTGCTCCGTGAGCAAGTTGATCTTCAGATCGAGCTGAGCGCGTTCGTCGGCGTGGCGGGTCTGCCGGTTCTGGGTGGTCAAGATCGTGATGGTCATGAGCAAGGCTCCGAGCCCGATGAGCCCTTGAAGCCAAAAGAAGGGCGGCGGGTCCCAAGGGCGGGCGCCGAGGCGGGCTGCAAAGAGGTTGGATGCGCTCCAGATAGTGGCAAATGCCATCACTAGATAGAAGGAGCGCGGCCTCGCCAGGAGGCTCGTGAATCGCTCGATCCGCCTCTGGTGAGGACTCATCCCCTCCTCGGCGCGCGCACGCAGCGAGGCCACGGTATCCACGTTCTCGTTGAGGTTGTCGGCTGCCAATCGACTCTCCAAGGCTTGTCTTGGCGCTCTCGAGTCTGGGGCGCACTATTTCATAGTCTTGGGCGCCGGGATGGATCGGGTCAAGGCGTGGCGCCTTGGCGCGACCGGGCGGTTGCGCCGGCCCTTGCGCGCCGACGACGGAATACGCCGTGCATCGAGCGCGGGGGGGGGGGCGGGGGAGAGAGATCCGATCAGGAAGGGAACACCCATGCCCAGGCGAAATGCAAAAAGCGGAAAGAAGTATGGCGCCAAGGCCTCGCACGACGTCGAGCAAGCCATGCACAAGATGAAACGGGGAAAGCTGCGCTCCGGGGGTTCGGGCAAGAAGGTCACGAACCGCAAGCAAGCCGTCGCCATTGGCCTGTCCGAGGCGAGGCGCGAAGGAGCGAAGGTGCCGCGTCGGAAGACGAGCAACTGACCGTCGGGTTGGAGCGGGCGTTGCAGCTCTGATCTCAAAATGCCAGAACGCCGAAAGACGCCGGGAGAGAGGTCTCTCTCTGGCGTCTTTGGCGTTTGGCGATCCTCAGCCGCGATTCACGGGCGAGAGACGGAAGCCGGCGGGGGCTTCCCGACCTTCTTCAGGAAATCGTCCACTTCTCGCTCGGCATGGTCTTTCTCGTACCCATACCGATGACGAAGCGTTCCGACGAGCTCGTCCCACTTGCCGGAGACGGTCTTCAAATCGTCGTCAGTAAGCTTGCCCCACTTCGACTTGACGCTTCCCTTCACCTGCTCCCAGTCGGCCTTTACGTGTTCCCAGTTCATGTCCTCGTCCTTTCGCTTGAGTCAGAGAGAGTCAAAAGGGTCATGCGTGAGCGCCGTTGTCGTTGGTCCGTGCGGGGTCGCTCTCGCCCAGGTCTTTGTCGACCGACCTCAGCACCGGCTTGACGAGCGACGTCACCTTGTCGACCTTGGCGGACCAGAAGCTGGCGATGTTCCGACGCAGCTCGCTTCCGCTGGTGGGGGCGAAGAGTAGCCCCGCGCCGGCTCCGAAGATGGCACCGGCCGCGAAGAAGGCCATCGGTTGGGTCACCCCTCCTCGCCGCTGCAACCCCAGACGTTGAAGGAGACGGTCGACACCCTGGCCTTCGGCCTCACGCATCCTGCCGAGGACCTCGAGCAGCTGGGTGCCAAACTCGAGCACGCTTTCGCGGGCGTGCGAGGCCGCATCCCTGACGCTCTGAGCGGCATGGCCGGTCGTGTTCGAAATCGAACTCATGGCGAATCCTCCTTTGGACGATGCGGCACGATGCGGTGCAGCAAACGGGCCACGGGAGGGCTGCGTAAGCGACGCGCGTGCCGACTCTCGCTTCGCCGATCCGCCGCGGGTGCGGTGGACCTGAATGTCTCACGTGTGGCGCTTTTGCACGGGAGGATCACGCCAACTTAGGCACGATCGACACGAAGCAGCACGAATGACGCAACGGTACGTGTCTTGCTGGCGCCTCTGTCACCCAAATGGTCACCCAAATGAAAGAGCACGTCCTTATCGTCGACGATGACCAAGATCAGTGCGACCTGCTGGCCACGCTCGTCTCGCGGCTCGCCTACCGCGTGACGAGTACCACCTCGCCAGCCGATGCCCTCGCGCTCGCGGCCTCGGGGCCATTCGACGCAATCCTCACCGACCTCGGGATGTCCACGATGAGCGGCACGGAACTGTGCTCGCGCATCATGGCGACCCGCGCGGACGTACCGGTCATTGTGGTTACGGGATTGGGAAGCATGGAGCTGGCGGTCGCCTCGATGCGGGCGGGAGCCTATGATTTTCTGAACAAGCCCGTCGACAGCAATGTCCTCGGAATCACGTTACAGCGGGCCGTGCAGCACCGTCGCCTCCGCGAGGAGGTAACCCGCCTGCGCGAGCAGATGCCGGACGCGGAGCTCGCAGGCATGATGATTGGCGAGAGCCCGCCCATGAAGCGCGTCGTCGATCTCGTCGGACGAGTCGCTCAAACGGATGCGTCGGTTCTCATCGCCGGCGAGACCGGCACCGGCAAGGAGCTCGTCGCGCGCGCAGTACATACGGCCGGGCCAAGGAGGTCCGGTCCCTTCGTCGCCATCAACTGCGCCGCCGTGCCGTCGACGCTCCTTGAAAGTGAGCTCTTCGGGCACGCCCGCGGCGCGTTTACCGACGCCAAGGCCGCACGCGAAGGCCTCTTCGTCCGCGCGTCGGGTGGCACCCTCTTCCTCGACGAAATCGGGGACATGCCGCTCGAGATGCAGCCGAAACTGCTTCGCGCGTTGCAGGAGCGCACGGTGCGACCGATCGGGTCGAACGACGAGGTGCCGTTCGATACCCGCATCGTGACCGCGACGCACCGCGATTTGGAGGGTGACGTCGCCGATAGTCGCTTTCGCGAGGACCTCTACTACCGCATCAACGTCGTCAAGATCCCGGTGCCCCCGCTACGCGAGCGGGGCAGCGATATCTTGATGCTAGCCACTCACTTCTTGCGCAAAGCGGCCGAGCGAAGCCGAAAGGGCGAGGTGGAGATGAAGATGCCTCCGCAGTTCGCCGCACCGCTTCTGGCGTACGACTGGCCGGGCAACGTGAGAGAACTCGAAAACTGCATCGAGCGGGCGGTGGCACTGGCACGCTTCGACCACGTGAGCGTCGAGGATCTTCCCGAGAAGGTGCGCTCTCACAAGCCTGACAAGATCGAGTTCGCCGCTGAGGACTCGAACGAGATCCTCACGCTCGACGAGCTCTCGCGCCGCTATATCCTCCGGGCCCTTCGAATAGTCGGCGGCAATCGTTCGAGAGCGGCGGAGCTTCTCGGGCTGGACCGGCGCACGCTGTACAGGCGAATGGAGAAATACCAGCACGTTTCGACCGAAGACGGTCCGGAGCAGGCCAGCATGGGAAACTGACGCACGAATGGCCGCGCCGTCAGAACCGCCGGCCGATTCGGCGCAAGCGTACTTGCGCACGACGTTCCTCGAACGAATCGCGCACGACCTGAGGGGTCCCGCGGGAGTGGCCGCGGGCGCGCTGGACGAGATCGAGCGTGCCATGGGTTCGCAAGCGGACGAGGTCCGTCCCTTCTTTTCGATGGCGCGGCGGGGACTCGGTCGCATCCTTCGCTCTGCGGACCGGCTGCAACGAACCGCTCACTTCGAGGGACGAGCCAGCGGCGGGGCGCGGGCACCTACCGATCTCAGGCAGCTCGTGGCTGCAGCGGCCCGCGATGCCGAGGAGCTCGAGGCCCGGAGGAGCATCCGTGTCGAAGTCGCGGCGTGCGACCAGCCGTGTCTGGTGATGGCCGACGTGCCGTGGGTCCGAGCGGCCATCTCCGAGCTCGTGTGCAATGCCATCAGGTTCGCCCGGGTCAACGTGTCCGTCGACACCCGCCTCGTCGACGGTGAGGCGAGCGTGACGGTGATCGACGACGGCCCCGGATTCGCCGGTCCCGTACCCCGTCGGTTCGAGCCCCCGTATCCGCGCGCGGGGCTGGGCCTGTCGCTTCCGCTCGTGAACGACGTGGTGCAAGCTCATGCGGGGCGCCTCTCGATCCACGACAGAAAGAGCGACGAGAACGCGGTCTCGGGCACCCGAGTCGTGCTCGCCCTCGCGTTGCAGGTCCCCTCCTCGGCAGCGTCCGAACACGGGTAGGGCAACCTTGCTAGAGAGAACGGGGCGTGCCCGAGCTTCCCGATATCGAGGTCTACGTCGACCACCTGAACCGGCGCATTCGCTCGCAATCGCTCCTCGGAGTGCGCCTTGCGAGCCCCTTTCTCTTGCGGTCGTTCGACCCGCCGCTCCGCGAGTGCGCGGGGCGCGTAGTCGGGGGCGTCCGCAGGATGGGCAAGCGCATCGTGGTCGACCTCGACGGGGACCTTCACCTCGTCCTTCACCTGATGATTGCAGGACGTCTTCGGTGGCGCCCGCCGGCCGCGAAGTTGCCGGGAAAGATCGGCCTTGCGGCCTTCGATTTCGAGGCAGGCGCTCTCGTGCTCACGGAAGCATCGCCGAAGAAGAGGGCATCCCTCCACGTCGTGCGCGGCGAGGAGGGGGTGCACGCTCTCGACCGGGGTGGCCTGGAGCCGCTCTCGGCCAGCATCGAGGAGTTCGCCTGGGCGGTCCGCCGCGAGAGCCACACTCTGAAGCGCGCGCTGACCGACCCGCGCCTCTTCAGCGGGATCGGCAATGCGTACTCCGACGAGATCCTGTGGAGGGCTCGCCTCTCCCCGGTCCGGCTGACTCGAGCGCTGAGCGACGAGGACGTGATACGGCTCCGCGACGCCACGCAGTCGACGTTACTCGAGTGGGTCCAGCGGCTGACCCGCGAGACGGGAGATGTCTTTCCCGAAGGAGTCACCGCATTCCGAGAGGGGATGGCGGTGCACGGCCGCTACAAGCAGCCCTGCCCGGCGTGTGGGACGCCCATCCAGCGCGTCGCGCACGCCAGCAACGAGGCGGACTACTGCGTGCGGTGCCAGACGGGGGGCAGGCTCCTGGCCGATCGCGCGCTCTCGCGACTGCTGAGGGGCGACTGGCCCAAGACGATCGAGGAGCTCGAGGAGCGAAAGCAGCTCGGGCAGGAGAAGATGCGTCGCCCGGGCATCGGCGACGCCAAGAAATGATTGGCGATTGCCGTGACGGCCAAGCTGCGGTACTCGATTACCAACGCCGGGGCGCATAACTCAGCGGTAGAGTGCGTCCTTCACACGGACGAAGTCGCAGGTTCAAGTCCTGCTGCGCCCACAAGGCCGCGTCGCCGCCGACGCGGGACCGCTCAGTGAAGGGAAGGGAGTGCGGCGCTACGGTCCGCCGGACGGGGTTGCGTCCGCCGGTACTCGGCAGGCGTGATGCCCGTCCACCGCTGGAAAGCGCGTTCGAAGTTGGTCACGTTCGAGTATCCGATTTGAGTTGCGATCTCGGCCAACGACTTGTCCTCGGAGCGGAGCAGATCCATTGCACGCTCGCACAACGCCCGGTCGCGCAGCGCGGAAAAACTGGCCCCCTCGGCGCCCAGCTGTCGCTTGAGGGTGCGGACTGACCGGTGCAGGGCCGCCGCCACCTCTTCGAGCCCGCGAAAGCCACCCTCGGGTCTCGCGACGAGAGCGCGCACCCGTTCGGTCAGTCCGGCGTTCAGTCCGAGTGAGTCGAGCTCTCGCTGGCACTGTTCGCTCGCGAGCTGCAGCGCCAGTGGGTCCGGCATGGTGTACGGCAGGTCGAGACTCCTCGCGTCGAACGTGAGCCGATGAATTGGCCGCCCGAAGCGCATTCTCAGTCCCGCAACTCCTAGCCTGGCGCTGTAGCTTGGCTCCGGCAGCGCGAACTCGGCGGTGCCCGTCGTCAGCTCCCGCGCCGTGAGCGTGCGGCTGACTTGCCAGAGCGACACCAGCGTCGAGATGATCACGATGTCGCGAGCGCTGCCGAAATCCGCGTGCTCGTCGACGATCAAAGAAGCGATTCGACGCTCCTCACGGAAGCGAACGGTGATCGCCGTCGTGACGATGGGACCGAAGCGGATCGACACTTCGATGGCTTCTCGTATCGTCCCGGCGCTCATGACGGCGAATCCGAGGTGGCCGTAGAGCGTTGCGCGGGTGTGGAGGCCCGTGTAGAGCCCGATCGCGGGCTCGCCGGTCAGACGTCGAGCGCGCTCGAGCAGGTTCACCAGAGTCGGGACGGGCAACTGACCGCGCGGCTCGGCGAGAGCGTCCCGGCTCAGGCCCGTGCCCTCGAGGAGCTCGTCACCGCTCACGTTCCAGCGCTTGACGACCTCGATGAGGTGCAGCGCGTGAGCGACACGAAAGGTGTGTTGGCTGTCGTTCTTGGCAGGCGTCACGGATCGAAGACCCTTCGAGGTGAATTATGTCCCATCCGCCTCACCGCGGCAGCGCAAGAGTGAGTCTCAAGCGCCTCTCGCGGCGCACGGGGGGCCAAGGGGGGGCCGAGCACAAGCGCGGGGCGATCGCGCGATCCGTGATAAAACCATCTAGTCTTTTGCCCTCCAGCATTGCTCCGAGCCGAGCCGCAGCCCTCGTCCTGGTCGCGGCCGGTCAGGGGTGCGGCCAGACGATCGCGGCTACGGACTGGACCTGCGACTTCGACGCGAGCGAGTCGCGCCCTCTCTCCAACCCCGATGCCACCCCTGGGCCGGACGGCGCACTACCCGCGGCCGTCTGCCAGAACACGTGCGGCTCTCCTGCGACGTCGTGCACGTTGACGATCCTGGACGGAGGCGAGCCCGGCGCCGTGTGCCCCGTTTGTACGTTCTGACCCCTCGTGCCGCCGACGAGACGAGTCGAGGGGCCGCGGCATGTGCTAGGGCCTGTGGCTCGCGCGCGCGACAACGACCAACCAGCGCACGACGGAGACCATCATGGCTGAAATGAACATCACCGGACCCGCAGACCTCGGCAAGGCCGTGGAGGGCAGGTCCGACGACGAGATCAACAAGGCGCTCGAGGGCAAGTACGAGGCGACCTGTCAGCAGGTGTTCGACGGTATGAAGGCCGCCTTCCTCCCGGAGAAGGCAGGTTCGGAGTCCGTCGTCATCCAATACGACGTGAAGGCCCCGGATGCGGTTCACACGTTCCAGCTCAAGGTGGCCGGTGGCAAGTGCGAGGTCGTCAAAGGCGCCGGCGGTCCGGCCCGCGTGACGCTCGCGCTCGCGTTCCCGGATTTCCTCCGCCTCGTCTCGAACAAGCTCGACGGGATGCAGGCGTTCTTCAGCGGCAAGCTGAAGTTGACCGGGGACATGATGTTCGCGCAGACGATGCAGGGGTGGTTCAAGCGCGTGTGACGGGGGCCGCGGCGACGGCGGCGCGGGCGTCGTCGCCGGCGAGGCGGGAACGAATGAACGCCGCCATCTCCTCGATCGTCCGCTGGGCGCGAGGGAAGCCGCTCGCGAACAGGTGCCAGGCGTGGATCATGTCGGGCTCGATTTCGAGCGTGACGTCCACGCCGGCTTCGCGGGCCCTGGAGGCGATGCGCCGTGCGTCATCGAGGAGCGTTTCGGCCTCCCCAGCCATCACGAGAAGAGGTGGCAGACCGCGGAGGTCGGCGTGGATGGCGGCCGCGAGGGGGTTGAGCGTGTCTCCGGTCGGCACGAAGTAGCGCGCGTACCGGCGAAGCACGGCGCGAGAGACGTAGTCGAAGCGGGCATTCTCGTTCATCGACTGGCCCGTGACGTCGAGGTCGACCCACGGGGAGACGCACACGGCAGCGACGGGCAGGGGAGACCCGGCATCGCGCAGCGCGACGAGAAGCGACAGCAAAAGGCCGGCCCCTGCCGATTCGCCGGCGAGGACGATGCGCGACGGCTGGACGCCGCGATCGAGGAGCCAACGGTAGCTGGCAGTCGCGTCATCGAGCTGCGCCGGAAACGGGTGTTCGGGCGCGAGTCGGTAGTCGGGGACGAAGCCGCGGACCTTTGCGGCCATACACAGGCGGCCGATCGGGTCTCGATGCGAGTCGATCGATCCGAGGCAGTACCCGCCCCCGTGCAGGTACATCAGGACGCGGGACTCATCGCACCCCGAGGGATAGAACCACTCGCACCGGACCCCTCGGGCGTCGACGCGCTCGTAGCGAACCTCCGGCGCATCTCGAGTGGGCATTACGCCGCCCGCCGCCCGGCGTTGCACGGAGAGCGGCAGCAAGAGCGAGCGCTTCGCGTAGTGATGCAAGAGGGTCGCCCACGTCTCGAAGCGGGCGTCCCACGAGGGGCGCATCGGGCCGTGGATCCTGCGTCGCCGGCGGACGATGGCGTGGACCAAGCGTAGCGTGAGGGGAATGACCATGGCTGGCTAGGGAAGCGAACAGAAGATGACGTTGCCGCAGGCCTGAATCATGACGGCGGCGCCGCCGAACGCGCAACTCTGGAGGAGGCACGATTCGCTCCCGCACTCGGCGTCCCCCTTGCACAGCTGCACCGCGGGCGATCCGGTGCACGGGGCCGGGCCGCACGCCGAGCCTGCAGACGACATCGCCGTCAGCGCGAAGCAACAGACTTGGGGACCGGCGTCGCTCGTGCAATCGGCCGCCGAGACACACCCGAGCGAGGGGCTCGCGCAGGCGGCGCCTCCTTCGCATACGCCCCCTTCGCCCGCGGTGTTCGCGAGCTGATACCCGTCGGTGCTGCCCGTGAATATTACGCAGCTTGCAACCGCGGCGGGGATGACCACGAAGACCGACGTCCGGAACGGATGCATCAGAACGTGCTCCGGAGCCCCAGGCCCATGCCCGTGCCTACGGGGTCCACGGCGACGCCAACGCGCGCGCCGTTATCCTCTCGGTGACTCCAGAGGAGGTACCCGCCCGCACTGAGGCCCGCCACGGTCACTATCCACGAGGTCGCGTTCCATCCGCCGAGCTGGCCAAGTGAGGAATTGGCGTTGACGCCGGCGAGCGTGCAGATCTTCTCCGTGTCGCAGTTGGCGTTGCGCAGGCTCTGCTCGTGCAGCATCATCACTGAGGTGATGGCGGTCAGCACGGCTGCCTCGGCACCGACCGAGACGGATACCCATCCGTAGATACGAGCCAGGCGATCGTCCGAGACCTCGGACGATCGGCTCGCTGGGCTCGCGGTCCCCGGCGACTGCGGCGGAGCAACCGTGCGGGGGGCGCATCCGGCGATGGCGGCCACGCCGAGAGCGGCAAGACACGCGGCGATGCGTTGGGCAGGACTGCGACGTCCGGTCGAGAAGGACATGGCACGGCGAACGTACCGGTGTGGGCGTTGCGGCGCCAGAAGGCTTCCGCCATACTGGGCCACTCGCAGCTGGCATGGAGGCGACGATGCGGAATGTGAGCGTGTGCGCGGCGATCGTGGGGCTCATGATTGGCGCCTGCGGCGGCTCACCGGGTAGCACGCAGGGCGGGTCGCACGGCGGGGGCAATGGCAGCAGCGGCGGAGGCGGCGGTAGCGGCGGCGGTGAGAGCAATGGCGGGGGCTTCGGCGACGACGGCGGATCGTCGTCGGACGACGGAGGGTCGTCGAGCGGCGGATCCGTCCTCGACGGTGCCGACTGGGAGTGCCAGGAGTCGGTGGTCTTAGGCGGCTATTCCTCGTCGTGCGTGAGCTGCATCCAGATGATGTGCTCTTCGCAGCTCGACGCCTGCCAAAACAGCAGCTGCACTACATGCGAATCGCCCGTCTTCACCTGCGAGGCGCAAAAGTGCTCGTCCGCGTGCGGAGGCAGCGGGGCCAGTACCAGCGGTGGCACCGGCGGCGACGGCGGCTCGGCGAGCGGCGGCAGCTGCGCAGGCCTGATGACGTGCTGCGGCCTGATCGCAAGCGTCGACCCCGGCGACGCCGCGTCATGCATGACCATCGCGGCGAACAACGATCAGTCGAGCTGCCAGGCGGTCCTCGCCATGCTCGGCACGCTTGCCTCCGCGTGTCAGTGACTTGAGCGGCGCCCGCGTCAATCGCTGGCGGGCGTGAACGAGCTGGCGTCCCCTCGTCGGACGACGACGCTCTTCGCGCGTGCCACGTCGCCGGTAGTCCGCGTTTTCCACTGCTCGGCCACGTGACGCTGGTCGTCCGACGTGACGAAGACCACGCGACGAGTCGGCCCGTCAGCCGCCTCGAGCGACACCCACTTGTCGAGCAAGTCGCCGTAGGCGATCTGCTTCGGGTCGAAGATGACCCGTATCGCGTCCGTGCGGTCCGTCGTCCCTGCTTCCGCCTCGAGCACACCGGCTACCTGTGCGAGCGCGGTCTTCGTCCTGCGACTCCCGCCGAGAAGCGCCGTGTCGAGGGTCGCCTCGCAACCGGGCTGTTCGCCGGGCTTCGGCGTAGCGCATGCGTTGACGGTTGCCGCGGGGGGCGGGGAAGCCGACGGGCTGGCGAACCTTTGCCCATACGCGGCATACCCTTCGGCCGCGAGTCGGTCGGCCGGGATGAAGCGCAGCGAGGCCGAGTTAATGCAGTAGCGGAGGCCTGTCGGCGCCGGCCCGTCGTCAAAGACATGACCGAGATGGGAGTCGCCGGCGCTCGAGCGGACCTCGGTCCGCGCCACCCCGAATGTCCTGTCCGTCTTCGAGACGACGTGGCCGTCTTCGATCGGGCGCACGAAACTGGGCCAGCCCGTCCCCGACTCGAACTTGTCGAGAGAGCTGAAGAGCGGCTCGCCCGTGGCGACATCGACGTAGATGCCTGCCGCGTGATTGTCCCAGAAGTCGTTGTGGAAGGGCGGCTCGGTCGCGTCGTTCTGGGTCACCTCGAACTGGATCGGGGTGAGCTTGCGCTTGAGCTCCGGCGGAGAAAGCTTGGCGTATGTGGTTCGACTCACGGGCGCAGATTCCTTTGTGTTCGCTGTGCTGGCCGGGACGGCCGAGCTCACGGGGGTACCACCGCTCGAAGGATCGACCCGGGCGGTCTGCGGATCAAGCGGGGCCGTCGGCAGCGCCGACGACGGCCGGCAAGCGGCCGCAGAAAGTCCGATCAGCACCACCATCGCACCTAGGATACGGTCTCGGGAGCCTCGCACAGGATCGTCCTCCGTCAGAGGATGATACGCCTCCCGGTTCCTCCGGTTACTCGTAGTTGGCCGGTGCGCCTACTTCTCGAACGCGCCGATCGTGCACGGGTTTGCGCGAGGCTTCCCCGTCTGGTCCGTCGCGGGGCATCCCGTGCCCACCTGGACCACCGACGCCGCTGCCGCCGGGATCATCGTGGACGTGGGACCGCCGTTGTTGGCGAGAGGGCTGAGCATGGGGTCCGAGAAGGTGATGCCGGTGACGCACGGGGTGTCCGTGCCGCCTCCCGCGGATTTGTCCATGGGCCACTGGACGTCGTGGGCTCCGGTCTCCGTGTTGGCGCACGCCATCCGCGCGAGGGGGTTGTCGGTCGTGTCATTCGCGACGATGCAGTTGTCGAGCGTCAGGCCGCCTCCGAAGATCGCGGCGCCGTAGAAGTTCCCGTACGTGCTCGCGTCCTCGCCCGTCGGCGCGTTGGCCTGATTGCCGGCCAGCGTGCAGTTCGTCAGCGTGCCGCCGTTCGAGAAGATGCAGATCGCGCCACCCACGCCGTCCGAGGCGACGTTGCCGCTCAGGGTGACGTTGCTGAAGGCGAGCGTCGTCGAATCCGCCTGCAGCCCGCCGCAACCGGGAGACGAGTTGTTCGAGATGGTCGAGTCGTCGATGTTCAGATTCGTGTTGTGGAAATAGAACGCACCGGCGCCCGGCCCGGCGCCGTCCGTGCCGACCGGCCCGTCGGCGACGTTCGAGTCCACCGTGCACACGTTCATGTCGACGTCGTGGGTGGCGTCGTCGAAGACGCGGAAGATCGCGCCGCCCAGCGCGTTTGCATGGTTGCTGGAGAACGTGTCCCCGCAGAAAACGGTGTTGCCGTCCTGGCCGCCGTCCATGTAAACGGCGCCGCCGCTTCCTCCGTCGCCGATTTCCTGGCTCGCGGTGTTGCACATGGACGACGTGTTGTTCTGCCCCGTCCCGGTGGCGGTGTTTCCGTTCATCGTGCTCGTGTAGATCGCAAGGTCGCTGTTCAACGAACCGACCGCGCCCCCGTTGGAGCAAGTGTTGTTCGCGAATCGGCTGCCGATGATCGTCGCCTGCTCGCAGCCGTTGACGTAGATGGCACCCCCCGCGACGTCCGGCCCGGGCGACTCGCCGGAGTTGTCGTTGAACGTGCAGTCGATAACGTCAAGAACGCCGTCCTCGATCTGCACGGCGCCTCCCCCCGCGTCGGTGCTGTACCCCTGGGAACAGGGGGCCGTTGCGAGCGGGATGGCCGTGCCGGTGGCGTGACCGTGCTGGAACGTCAGGTTCTGGAGGGTGATGACCGTGGAGGTCGTCCGGTAGCCCCCACCGTTGAAAAACAGAATGCGCGTCGTCCCACCGCCGTCGAGGGTGACCGTGCCGCCGCCGTCGATGGTGGTGTCTTTCCCCGTCGGCGGTTCGAGCTGTGCGGTGAGCGTGATGGTCGTGGGGTTGCCACAGTCGAACGTGATGATTCCGCCTCCCTGAACCGCCGATGCCAGGCCAGCTTCGGTGCAAGGGTGTGCCGCGGAGCCGACGACGGTCGTGGGGTTGGAGGTGTCGGCCGCACCGAAGGGCAACGTGCACGCGAGACTCGCAGGGAGTGCCGGTGCATCGAGGAGTGCCGCGTCGTGCGGTGGGGCTCCGGTCTCCGGCTGCTCGGCGTCCCCGGAGCCTCCGCTGCTGCTGCTGCTGGTGCTGGTCGCGTCGCCGACCGCGCCTGCCTCGCCGACGTCACCCCCATCGCTTCCGCCGCTCGAGCCTCCGCTGGAGTTTCCGCTTGAGCTTCCGCTGCCGCTGGAGCCTCCGTCCTCGAGGGCGCCGCCTTCTGCTGCGCCGTGCGAGCCATTGGAGGACTTCGAACCGCAGGCGACCAGGACCGCCGCGGCCGCCCACAAGACCGAGATCCTCACGGAGCCAAGGATAGGCTTCTGAGCCTCGCGGGCGAGCGCAAACAGACTCTTCGCCCGATAGCGAGCTAGAATCCTCCCCGTAGCCGCCCGCCATGCGAATCGCCCTCCTCTATCCGCCCCCGTGGAAGATCCAGGCTCGTGGCGAGCACACGGATGCGACCGGGGAAGGTCCGCCGGCCGAGTACGCCGAGGGCGATCTGGACGGGGACTTCTTCCAGACGCCCTACGGCCTCTTTGCGCTAGGGGCGCAGGCCCTTCGGGCCGGACATCAGGTGAAAGTGTTCAACCTGTCCGGTTTTTCGTGGACGAGGGTCACCGAGGTGCTGCGCGACCTCGACGCGGAGGTCTACGGACTGTCGTGCTGGACGGCCAACAGACGCGGCGTTGCCCTCGTCGCTCGCGAGATCAAGCGCCTGCGTCCGAAGGCGCACGTCGTCGTAGGAGGGCCGCACGCGACGCCGTTCGCGCGCGAGATGCTGGCGCACCATCCCGACATCGACACCGTGGCGGTGGGCGAGAGCGAGCAGACGTTCCTGGACCTCCTCGAGCGTCTCGCCTCGGGGCAGGCGACGGCCGGCATCGCCGGAACGGCGTACCGCGTCCCGGGCGGCGTGGAGATGGGTCCCGAGCGAGCCGCCATCGAGGACCTCGACGCGCTGGCGTCGCCTCACGACTACTTCGATACGCACATCGTGATGACTTCGCGTGGCTGCCCGTGGCGGTGCACGTTCTGCGGCGCGGAGGCGAGCTGGGGTCGCAGCTACCGCGCGCAGTCGGTGACGTACGTGCTCGATGCGCTCGAGAAGGCCATCGCGCGCGTTCCCGTCAAGATGATCCAGATCAAGGACGACACGTTCACGACCAACCGCAAGCGGGTGATCTCCCTCTGCCAGGGAATGCGCGAGCGCAACCTCGGCTTTCTGTGGAGCTGCGACACGCGCGTCGACGTGCTCAGCGAGGAGCTGCTGCGGGAGATGCGGCTGGCGGGCTGCCAGCGGCTCAGCCTGGGCGTCGAGTCCGGCTCTCAGAAGATCCTGGACGCCATCGACAAGAAGATCACCGTCGACGAGATCGTCGCGTCGACCGAGCTCGCGAAGAAGTATGGGATAAAGCTTCGCTATTACATGATGCTCGGGAATCGCGGCGACACGCGCGAAACGTTCGAGGAGACGTTGCGCTTTCTCGAGCGCGCGCAGCCGCATCAGTACATCTTCTCGTGCCTGTCGGTGTATCCGGGCACGCGGGACTACGACGAGGCCGTGAAGGCGGGCTGGCTGGACGCCGAGTTCTACTTCGAGCAGGACTTTCAGGAACTCAAGACGACCTTCGACGCGAGCGACGAGGACACGCAGCTCTTTCGCGAGTGGTTTCTCCGGAACAAGGGCCTGCGCGGAGGGTTTCAGGAGGGGGTCGACGAGTACCGGGCGATCCTCGATCGGCTGGGGGACCATCACGCCGCGCACATGGACCTCGGCGGCGCCTACTACCGGGACGGTGTCCTCGACCAGGCCGAGCACCACGTGACGCGCGCGCTGGACCTTCGGTATCCGGCGCCCGGCCTGGCCCTCAACTACCTCGCGTGCATCGCGGCGAAGCGCGGAGACTTCAGCAAGATGAAGGAGTGGTTCGAAGAGGCGAGGCGTCGCGATCCACAGCACGGCGTCTTGACGCGCAACGTCCAGGCCGTACGAACCTGGCTTGCCGGGGGCGCCTCGTCCAGCGGGCCGCTCGATCTCGCGGCGGAGCACGACTTCCAGCTCCTCGAGCGTACCGCCCAGCCGACCCTCCCCGGGCCGCTTCCCGCCGAGTTCGCGAGCTGGGGGCCGCCCGTGCCTCTTCCCGAGCGCCCCATCGGCGGCGCGAGGGCAGGGGCTGCGAGGAAGCTGCGCGTCCTCACCGCGTGACGCGCCGAGGGCTCAGTGGTGCGGGGTGTAGCTCTGCGCGAGCATCGCGAAGAGACCACCGAAGAGCACGATGAAGAAGAACGTGACGGCGACGAAGAGACGCCGCCGCCGCCGTCCCCCGTCGAGCGCGGGGTCGAGGTCTACCTGGACGGTTCGCTCGATGGCGGCCAGATCGAGCACCGGTGCGGATGCTTCGGCCACGCGGGCATGAGTGGCGACCGAAGGCGCGTAAGCCTGCGCCCGTGTCGAGGACGCGGCGGTCGGAGCACCCTGGCCAGTCGTTGTCGTGGCGGGGCGCCGCTCGAGCTCCTCGATGCGACGTTCGAGCTGCCGGACGAGGCGCTGGGTCTCGGCGAGGACCGCCCCGACGGCCTCGGCCACGGCCGTGCGCACGATGGCCTGGACCTGGTCGCTCGACCCGACGGCGGGTCCGGGCGGAGTATCTGCTCCCTCGCCGATGCCCGGGGCGGTGGCGAGGCGAGGACGCACGCCTTCGCGTGCGGCGACCGGTGGCGCCGGCGGCGACGCGGCTGGGGGGCCGGCCTTCGGCGGCGATGCGCCCGGCGACGCAATCTTGGGCGGCGACGCGACGGGCGCGGCGGCCTTGGGGGATGCGGGAGGGGACGCAGCCTTCGCGGGTGCGGGCGGCACCTTGGGTACGTTTGCGGGCCCTCGGGGACCGGCCTGGCTCATACCTCACACGCTTGCACAATTCCCGGACCGCGCGCTAGTCGCGCGGGTCATGCCCCCGCGGCTCTTGCAGCAAGCCTCTGCGAAGTGGCCGCAACCTGGCGGTCGATGGCTTCCCGTGGCAACTGCAGCGCGTCGCATGCCCGCTCGAGGAGCGCGCGCTCGCGATTGTCGATGCGCCCGTCCGCCATGGCCGCGGCCACTAGCCCTGCGAGAAACCACTCCGCCGACTGGACGCCCATCGGCCCCGCGTAGTCGCCCTGTGGCGGGTTTGCGAGCACTTGCTCAACTTGCTCGGACGGAATGCTCCATCGCGAAGCACACATTTCCAGGAGCCGGCGCTCCTTCCGGTCGATGGTGCCGTCGGACGCCATGAGCTGCGCCATCCTCGCGAAGAGCATGCGCCTCTCGCGGGGATCGGCGACGTCGGGCACGAGAGAGGCCAGCCTAGCGCCGTCCCCGTCCGCCTGCGGTCCGGCCGAGCGCTGCCCGAGTACGACCTCTTCCGGGCGTTGCACGGCGTCGAGCACCCACGCGGTCTCCCCGGCGGCGAGCTCGGCGCCACAGTGATCGCACTTCGTCGAATCGCTCTCGACCAGGGGCGCTCCGCACGCCGTGCACACGAGTGCGGTCATCGACAGCTTGGACGTGACGCCGGAGCGGCGAGCGAGGCGCAGCACCATCTGGACCGGGGTGTATGCCTTGGCGCCGTCGAAACGAGCCGACCAGAAGATCTCGACGTACACCCGGTCGAAGCCATCGTCTCCATCGAGCTCGCAGGCGACGAGATCGGCGCCTCCGACGGCCACGTCGCTCACGCTCCGGACCCACTCGATTCGGCCTCCGCTCTGCAGCAGGGCGGCCGCCGCGCACTTGCGTAGAGGAGCGAAGCCACCCGCCCGCCCCGCCTCGATCCACTTCCAGAAGAGGTACGATGCCCTGTCTTCGAGCACCTCCCTCGCGACGCCCGCATCGCGTGCGCGGAGCTCGGCCAGACCGCCTGCCTGGGCAGCGGTCGGGTGCCACTCCTCGACCTGGGTGATCTCCGCGAGCACCCAGTCGTGTTCGCCCGAGCACGCCAGAGCGCCGCAGTAGCGGCACTTCATCGTTTCCCCTTCGGCGAGAGGAGCGCCGCAGGACGGGCAAGCGCGGCCCACCTGGAATCCGTCGGGCTTGCTCTGGGCCCCGGCCTGGCGCACGAGCGACCAGATCTCGGCGTACGGCTCGACGCGTGCGTGTGCGAGTGCGGCGCGCACCTGATCGTCGGTGGCGTTCGCCGTGACCTCGGTGTCGCGCGCCTCCGCCGTCACGCGTACGTGGACGACGTCGAGCGGATCGGCGCTCTCGACCGCCACGATGGTCAGGTCCCGGATGCGCGCGTCGCCCATGACGTTACGACGGTTCTCCTGGCGCATCAGGCGAAGCTGCACCTGGAACCGGCTGAATACGCCGTCGCTGACGAACGCCCGCGCCGGTCGCATGTCGCCTGCGCACCATGCGTCCCGGAGCATGTCCGACATCTGGCCCGTGTGATCGACGATGCTCTGCTCGGTGAGGGCCGGGTCCCTCGCTCGCAACGTGTCGAGCGACGCGGAGCCGAGGACTGCCGCCGTCTCGTCGCTCTGAGCACTCGTCAGGGCGTTGCGCGCCCCGGCGTCCGCCGCCCGCCGTCGAGCCTGGGCGAGCACGACCCAGATGACCACGACGAGCAGCACGAAGAACACCTCGCCTCCGAGGCTGCCGCCCGAGACGCCGACGCCCGGCAAACCAACACCGAAATTGCCTCCGCCTCCGCCGAAACCTCCACCACCGTGGCTTCCACCACCACCCCCGCCGCCGCCTCCTCCTCCTCCGTGGTAGCTGCCGCCCCCGCCGGGTCGCGCGAAGGCCTCGCTCGCCCGAAACGCCGCCATCGCGATGCCGAGACAGACGCCCTGAAGGTGGGGCCATGCACGCATGACCGCCGACTGTATCATCCGCCGCATGACGTCCCGTACGACCGCGGAACACCGCCGCCTCCAAGAGGCCCGAGACGGCAAGAAGTGGCGCCGGTGGGGGATGTATCTCTCCGAGCGGCAGTGGGGGACGGTTCGCGAGGACTACTCCGCCGACGGCGAGGCGTGGGACTACTTACCGTTCGAGCACGCCGCGCTGCGGGCGTATCGCTGGGGAGAGGACGGCCTTCTCGGCCTTTGTGACAACCGAGGCCTCGTGTGCTTCTCGGTCGCGCTCTGGAACGGCGCGGACCGCATCCTCAAAGAGCGCCTCTTCGGTGTCTCGGGCAAACAGGGCAACCACGGCGAGGACGTGAAGGAGCTCTACTGGTACCTCGACGCGACGCCTACGGGCAGCTACGCGCGAGCGCTCTACAAGTATCCGCAGGCCGCGTTTCCGTACACCGAGCTCGTCGAGCGGGCCCGTGCAGCGAGCAAGAACGACCCCGAACCCGAGATCCTCGACACGAAGGCGTTCGACGACTCCCGCTACTTCGACGTCGTCGTCGAGTACGCCAAGGAGGACGCGAACGACCTCCTCGTCCGCATCACCGCCACCAACCACGGGCCTCTCGCCGCGCCCCTCGTCATCCTCCCGCAGCTCTGGTTCAGAAACACGTGGACCTGGGCGCCGGAGAAGGGGCGCCCCGAGATGTTCGCGATCGAGCCGGCGGGCGACGTGATGGCAGTCGAGACCGTGGAGGACCATCTCGGCCACTTCTGGTTTTACCTCGACGCCGCACAGGAGCTCCTCTTCACCGAGAACGAGTCGAACGGAGCGCGTCTCTGGGGCGTGGAGAACCGGACGCCTTACGTGAAGGACGCGTTTCACGAGGCGGTGGTCCAGAGGAAGCGGGACGCCACGAATCCCGCGATGCGCGGGACCAAGGTGGCCGGCCGATACTCGCTCTTGCTCGAGCCGGGTCAGAGCGCGACCTTACGCCTGCGCTACACGGACAGGGCGCGCCGCGACCCGTTCGATGACCACGACCGCGTCTTCGAGCGGCGGATTCGCGAGGCGGACGAGTTCTACGAATCGATCACGCCGGCCAAGCTCGGCGAGGACGAGCGGCGGGTGTTCCGGCAATCGATCGCAGGCCTGCTGTGGAGCAAGCAGTACTACGCGTACGACGTCGAGCGCTGGCTGCGCGGCGACCCGGGCCAGCCGGCGCCGCCGCCAGAGCGACGGAGCGGGCGGAACCACGAGTGGGGCCACCTCTACAACAGCGAAGTCCTGTCGATGCCCGACAAGTGGGAGTACCCCTGGTACGCCGCGTGGGACCTTGCGTTTCACTGCATACCGCTCGCGCTGGTCGACCCGGAGTTCGCCAAGCAGCAGCTGACGCTCCTCTTGCGCGAGTGTTACATGCACCCGAGCGGGCAGCTGCCCGCGTACGAATGGCAGCTGGGCGACGTCAACCCGCCCGTGCACGCCTGGGCCGCCTACCGCGTCTACCAGATCGAGCGGCGCACGACGGGCCGAGCCGACCGGGAGTTCCTCGAGTCCATCTTCCTCAAGCTGATGCTCAACTTCACCTGGTGGGTGAACCGCAAGGACACGGGCGGGCGCAACGTCTTCGAGGGCGGCTTCCTCGGGCTCGACAACATCGGAGTCTTCGATCGGTCCAAGCCACTCCCGGGCGGCGGCATCCTCGAGCAAGCCGACGCGACGAGCTGGATGGGGATGTATTGCCTCAACATGCTCGACATCGCGCTCGAGCTCGCGCGCGAGAGCCCCATCTACCAGGACGTCGCGAACAAGTTCTTCGAGCACTTCCTGCTCATCGCGCACGCGATGAACCACATCGCGGGCGCGGACGTGAGCCTCTGGGACGACACGGACGGCTTTTACTACGACGTCATGCGCCGCCCGTCGGGCGACAGCTTTCCGATGCGCGTCCGTTCGATGGTCGGCCTGAGTCCGCTCTTCGCCATCTCGACGCTCGAGCCGGACACGGTGGACCGCTTTCCTGCATTCTGGCGCCGCGCGCGCTGGTTTCTCGAAAACCGTCCCGAGCTCGCTCAGCACTGCCCCATGATGGAGGTGCCGGGGCGGAGCGAGAGGCGGCTGCTCTCCCTCGTCTCGCGCGACAAGCTGCCGCGGCTTCTGACGCGGATGCTCTCCGAGGCCGAGTTTCTGTCGCCGCACGGCGTGCGTTCGCTCTCGCGCGCGCACGGGGACGTTCCCTACGAGGTGACGATCGAGGGCCAAGTATACCGCGTCGACTACGAGCCGGCCGAGTCGCGCTCGGGGCTCTTCGGAGGGAACTCGAACTGGCGCGGTCCGGTATGGTTCCCCCCCAATTACCTCGTCATCGAATCCCTCCAGCGCCTTGCCCACTATTACGGCGAGTCGCTCCGCGTCGAGTGCCCCACGGGTTCCGGCACTCAGATGACGCTGTCGGAGGTCTCGATCGAGCTCTCCCGGCGGCTCATCGGGCTCTTTCTCGTCGGACCGGACGGGCGGCGGCCGGCCCACGGGCCACGCGATCTCCTCCAGCGTGACCCGCGCTTCAAGGACCTCGTCACGTTCTACGAGTACTTCCACGGCGACACGGGGGAGGGCCTGGGCGCTCGCACGCAGACCGGGTGGACCGCGCTCGTCGCCAAGCTCCTCGAGCAGAGCCGTCTCTGGAGGTAGCTGCAGCGACTCTTTACTTGCGGAGGAGCCGCCCGAGCGGCACCCCGAAGGCGCGCGCCGCACTGACGAGCACCGCCAGCGAAGGGTTCGCGGACCCCCGTTCCAGCTTCCGGAGAACCAGCGGTCCCACGCCGATACGCGCAGCCGCTGCGCGCTGCGTCAACCCGCGCTCGTTGCGCAGCTCGCGCAGGCGCTTTCCCAACACTCCCGCAAGACGCTGCAGGTCGGCCTTCTTCGGCCCGTTGCGGGCCATTCGAGCTCCCATCGTCGTTCTCCCCAACACCGAACAACGGACACTCTTGCCTCGACTTTAGCCCCCCCTTCGGGCGACCCCTCCGACGCCCCTCTTGCCCCCTCGCCCCTTCGCATTTATGGCAAGGGAGGCGAACGCGTGCAACGTTTCTCCGGGATCCTCGAGGGTCTGCGCAGGTCCCGTCCGCGCGTGTCTGCGGTCGACGTCGAGGCCGTCGAGGCAGCCCTCCGGGCCCGGATTGCGCACCCGTCCGAAAGGGCGGCGCAGCGGCAAGCGCGCTTCGTTTTCGACGCCGGCCGCGCCGGGGCGTGGACCGTCGACATCGACGAAGGGGTCGTGACGCTCGAGCGGGGTCGGGGGGCGCGCCCCACGGCCACCGTCTTCAGCGACCCGGCGACACTCGCTGCCGTGCTTCACGGGCGTCTCGCGGGCGTCCAGGCGTTCCTCGAGGGACGGCTCCTCCTGCGCGGCAACATCGCGGTCACCCTCGAGCTCGACGACCTCCTGAGGCCCGCCGAGCGTGACCCCCGCTCGCCCCGCTGCCACCGGGTGATGGCGGCGGACGTGGAGTCGTTCTACCTGGAAGCGGGAAGGCGGGGCGCGCCGCCCGTAGTGCTTCTTCACGGCCTCGGCGCGACCAGCTCTTCGTTCCTGCCGGTGCTGTGGGACTTGGCGCGCGACCACCACGTCATCGCGGTGGACCTCCCCGGCTTCGGCGAATCCGACAAGCCCCTGCGCCGCCTCCGCCCGGCCTACCTCGCGCGGTGGATGGTCGCCTTCCTCGACGCGGTCGCGCTACCGAGCGCGAACCTGGTGGGGAACTCGATGGGGGGTCGCGTCGCGCTCGAGGTCGGGCTCCGGACGCCGGACCGCGTGAACCGCCTCGTCCTCCTCGCTCCGTCGATGGCGTGGCGCCGCTACCGGGCCGCCGCCGGTCTCGTGCAGGTCCTTCGCCCCGAGCTCGCCGCCGTGCCGCTTCCGGTGCTCCACCGCTTGATCGTCCGCTTCGTGCGGTCGCTCTTCGCTCACCCTTCACGGGTCCCCGTACCCGCGATGAATGCCGCGGCCGACGAGTTCGTCCGAATCTTCGCGACGGCGCGGGGCCGCATCGCCTTCTTCCACGCGGCGCGCGAGATCTACCTGGAGAGTCCGCACGGCACCCACGGGTTCTGGGATCGCTTGACCGGCCTACGACCACCCGCGCTCTTCATCTTTGGCGACAAGGACTGGCTCGTGCCGCGCGCGTTCCTCCGCCATGTCCGTCAGGCGCTGCCGTCGGCCACATGTGAGACATTCCATGACTGCGGCCACATCCCGCAGTTCGAGTTCCCGGAGCGAACGAGCGCGCGGATCCGCGCCTTCTTTGCGTCGCGAGACAGCTCGAAGCCTTGACAGTGCGCACTCTGCGCGATTCGCTGACGCGCATGCGGGTCTCTGTCTTTGGGGCGGGTCTTTTCTTCTGTGGTGCCTTCGCGGTCGCCGGCGCGCTTGCGGCCTGCGCCTCGGGGAACAGCGACGACGGGTCTTCCAATCCCTACGGGAGCAGCAGCGGCAGCATCGGCAACGGCGGCAGCAGCAGCAGCGGCGGTGGGTACGACGCCAGCATGCAGTCCTCCGACGATTCTCCGACGAGTAGCTACGGTGACGCGGGCACGGGCACCGGCTCCGACGGGTACGTAGCGCCCGTCGACGACGACGGAGAGGCGGCCGCGCCTCCCACGACGGGCCCCACCTGCACCGCCGGCCAGAACTGCGTCGACATGGCCCCACCCGGATGGACGGGTTACGTGCAGCTCGTGCTGCAGAGCGGCGCCGCGGGCACGGCGTGCACCGGTCCCTACGCAAGCCCCCAGGCGCAGCTGACCGGGATGACGAACGTCGACGGCGGCCCGGCCACGTGCGCCGCTTGTACGTGCGGCGTGCCCGACTCGGGGCCCATCGCATGTTCGATGGATCTGGGAACCGCGAACCTGGGGTGCACGGCGAACGGCCCCACGTTGAACGTTCCGCAGGGCTCCTGCGTTGCAAACCTGACCACGTTGGGCGCGAATGGCTCCTCGTTGGCTCCTACCGTGGCCCCCAACGCGGGATCGTGTGGCCCGGGTCAAGGCGGTCAGGCGACGACGCCTCCGCCTCCGGCGACCGGGACCCTGGCGACCGTATGCGGCTCGGCCGACGACGCCGGCGCCACCGATGCGGGAGCCCCCGTTACATGCACCACGACACAGGCGTGTGCTCCTGTGCCTCAAGGCGCCCAGACCGACGCGGGCTCGCCGTCCGGCCCGTGCATCTATCAGGCGGGAGTGCAGGACTGCCCCACGGGGGTGGCCTTCACGGCCCAGTTCGTGGTCGGTCCCGCCTCGGACGATCGTGGCTGCACGTGCAGTTGCGGCCTTCCGTCATGTCCTGCCGACGGCTACGTCCAAGGCTACGAGAACACCGGTTGCACCGGGACCGTCGAAACGACGATTAACGCGAACACCGCTTGCACCCTCTTTGGCGGCACGAACAGCAGCAAGTCGTTCAAGTTCTTTCCCAGTCACGGCACATGGACTGGGGCATGCGAACCCGACGACTCCGGCCCGACCGGAAGTGTAGGCATCGACGCCGGAGCGGCGACGACGTTCTGCTGCATTCCCTAGCAACCGTCTCTCTCATGCGTCCGACAGGGAGGGCGTGAGAGGGTCGCTCTCGCTCGCGGTGGAACTGGTTGCGGCGGTGCTCGCGCCGCCGCGGTGTGCGGCGTGCGATGCACGGGTATCGATGCTCGCAGCGTTCTGCGGGACCTGCGCGTCGACCGTGCAGCCGGCGCCGGCGCAAACACCGGGTGGCGCGTCGGCTGTCGCGGCGTTCGTCTACGGCGGGGCGGTCGCCCGAACGATCGTGCGTCTCAAGTACGAACAGCGGCCCGACCTCGCGCGCCCGCTCGGCGATCTGTTGTGGCGCGCTCTCGAGCCTCGCGAGGCGGCGCTGTCGGGGGTCGTCGTCGTCCCCGTGCCCCTCCACCCGTCCCGGCTCGCCGAACGAGGCTTCAATCAGTCCGCCCTCATTGCGTCGCGCGTGGCTCATCGCCTTCGCGCGCCGTTTCGTCCGCTCGCCCTCGCCCGCGTGCGCGACACACCCCAGCAGGCCGCACTCGATCGCCCGGCCCGTCTCGCCAACCTGGCCGGCGCCTTCAACGCGCGCCGTCCCGAGCAGCTCGTCGCGCGCGACGTCTTGCTCGTCGACGACGTCCGGACGACGGGAGCCACCATCGAGGCGTGCGTGCAGGCGCTCGTCGCGGCAGGCGCCCGCTCGGTCTCCTCGGCAACGGTCGCGGCGGCGTTCTAGCGGCGGCGTCGTCGGCGGACGATCGCGACGGCCGGTCCCGCCAGCGCCAGGGCCCAAGGGCCGCCACCCGAGCCGTCCCGCGTGACCCGGCACCCGCAACCACCGGAGCTGCCCGTATGCCCGCTCGGACCCTCGCCGCCGCCGGGCAACTCTCCGGCGTCGATCGAGCCGCCTTCGGGTGCTCCGCCATCGGCCTCGGGCGGCGTACCCGTAGCGACTGTCCCCGAGTCGTCCGCCGTCGCGTCGACTGCGCCGGCATCGCTTGGCCCCCCCGCGTCCGGCGCGATGGCGACGCCTC